>MDTF01006400.1_pt1 | contig 105838 bp, 97 predicted proteins | sample 811191 | NCBI WGS metagenome assembly MDTF01 (sample SAMN05326649, study PRJNA326480) | marine metagenome | isolation source: seawater | place: Southern Ocean | collected 2011 | reverse complement strand
TGGGAGTATGCCATCCAGCCCAATTTTTACCATATTTTTTTCTGCTAGAAGAGTCAAAATTAGGAATTTCAATAACAAGAGTTGTAGATGGTTTTGAAATAGACCTTAAATAACTTAGATTTTCGAAGGGTGTATAGTCATGTTCCAAATAATGCCACATGGTAATTACATCAGGCTGAAGCTCTTTTTTAAGCTCTTTTATTTCTGCTACTTGTAAATTTATTCCTTCAAATCGTGTAAGTTGATTTTTCCAACCTTCGTCGCTGAAGTCAATCCCCATGGTGTCGCAATTTAATGCTTTCTTGCAAGTTTTAAGAAAGCTAGGATTTCCGCAACCAATATCTAAAATCAATGATGATTTGGATATTTTTTGAGTGTCTTTTACACGCCCAACACGCTTTTCATCTAATTTTTTTTGACTACCCTCTACTAATTTCTCATATTTCCCCCAAGCTTTTGCTCCTCGGTAAGGCAAGTAATAAGAAGTGTAATAATTTTTCAGCTGATTTAGTGGTACTCTTGGGTTTAAGAAAACCAATAAACAATTCGTACATTGGTCAAAATTAAACACCTCTTTAGTGGAATGCATTTGAGCGTTTGTCTCAATAAAAGAACCAATAGAGGAAGCTTCGCAAACGGGACAACTACTAAGTTTAAGCATAGCTCTAAGGTAACTAAAATAAATAGGGTCGCTTACTTTTTAATAGCTTCCCTTTCCCAAAAAAAATAAAAACTAAATAGAGTTTTAGTACACTTAACTTTAAATCATGCTTCGAAACCTTTTACTTGAAGTTTGTAATTGCAATTTATAGCGCTGCTGTTTACTTTGAAAATAATAATAAATAAACTCAATTATTTCTTGATCATTTTAACAAATACTTCTTTACCAATTCTTGATTCAATTGAATTATAAGCCGAATCCATTATTTTAATATCGAAAAAAGGGTTGAAGTAGGATCGGTATTCCTGACAATCTCCACCATAGGGCGGGTGTTCTTTGTTAAGAGGTGCATCAAACATTAAACCCACTATTTTACCAGTTGGTTTTAATAAACGCTTTGCTTGTTCTGCATATTTAGAACGTAGAGATGGTGTAATTGCGCAAAAAAATGTTTGTTCAATAATAAGATCAAATTGGCCAGTAAGCTCGAAGAAGTCTAAGTTCAGAATGTGATTTTTTGGAAAGTCGATAACTCTTACTTTGAATTGATCGATTACAGTTGGAGAAATGTCAACAACGGTAATATTTTTAAAACCTAATTTGTTTAAATATTCAGCTTCATAAGCGTTTCCCGCTCCTGGTATAAGTATCGCTAATGATTTATCAGTAAGCTGCTCAAAATAGGCCTTTAATGGAGTTGTTATTGCTCCAACATCCCATCCAATATTGCCTTCTTGATACTGTGTATCCCAAAATTTTTTATTTGTTGTCATTGTGCTTTTTTATTAAAATATTTTGGTTATTTAATATGATGGCTATCATCGAGAAAATAGGCACACTCACTTTTAAATAGCTTCCTTTCAGTAAAAATAAAATATCATATAAATTAAACAACAAAATCAATCAAAAATCAGCCAACAAAAAAGAATAATTCCCTTTTTAATTTTTTTAAATTAAAAGTGAGCGTTGCTATATATTATAACTTACTATTCGGTATTCCATTCATTAAGTTCCTCTGCTCAATTTTGCATGTCTTTAACTATTTTCCAACAATTGCTACAGGTATTAGTAGAAACATAACAAGGCTTGTTAGAATTTATGTTTTTAAGTGTTATTTAAAGAACAAAACAGAGTAGAATGTTATTTAAAACATTTCTACTCTGCGATCAAAATAATACTACTAAGTACTTACTCTTCTTTTCCTAATTTTAAATTGTACCAATCTATTTTTCGAGAACTATACATTACAAAGAATAGAATTATGAAAACCCCAATACTTCCAATTAGCAATGCATAATCTTCTAGTTGAATAATTACAAAAATAAACGAATAGAGTAAAGTAAGAATTCCTAATATCATCAATCCAAGTTGTTTTGACTTTAATATTGCAGAGGTATATCCTGCAATAAGTGTAAGTGTGAGGACTGAAGCTAATATGTAGGCCAAATTGTAAAGCATATGCTCACTAAAAGAGATCAGTAGAACGTAAAATACAATCAAAGCTATTCCAACGAGTAAGTATTGAATAGGATGAATAAACACCTTATTTAAGGTTTCTACAAAAAAGAAAACTAAGAACGTTAACACAATAAAGAGCACTGCATATTTGGCGACTCTAAATGACTTTTTATAGCTATCAACAGGCAGTAATAAATTGGTTCCGAAAGTACTAGATTCTACCCTGAAGTTGGAGTTTAGCCAAGCCTGAGGATATTTTCTGTTTAAATGCAATACATTCCAGTTTGCAGTAAAACCTTCTTCGGAAACTGTTCTCGAATCGGGTAAGTAGTTTCCTGTAAAACTTGGTGTTTGCCAGTTGGAGTTTAAAGTTACGTTTGTTGTTTTTCCAAGAGGCGTAAAGTAAAGGTATTGACTCCCCTTGATGTCCATTTTTAAATTGAACTTGTGGGCAGATTTAATGCCGTCTTCCATTGAAACGTTAGCATTTATACCTACACTTACTAAATCCTTGGTTGCGGTTCCGGAATTAAAAAATACATTCGTATCGTCCCAGTTTAAACTAACCTGTTTCTCGATTCCTTTTAAATCAGAAATCCCTACGTTTAGTTTTGTCTTATCAAAATGAACATCTTTTGGATTGATGTCAAATTGTTTTAAGTTCAGTTGTGTAAAACTTCCACTTATATTTAAATTGGATTCGTAAACGACTACTTCATAAATTCCTCGGTATCTTTTTTCTGGTGATATTTTTCCTTCTACATTTAGTTCTTCAGGAAGTATGTTTAACCATTCAGTGTGTTTTGTGGTAACAAATGCAGAGTCTTTTTTAGAATAGTTCCGTACATATTTATCATAGGGAATTGAAAGATAGGGTCCTGTGATTGTTTGTCCTTTACCCCATTTTTCACTTACTTCATTGATTGCTTCGGCGCGAAATTTTGTTCTGTCTTTAATAACTTCTTTAACCATTGTTGTTGGAATTAATAGAAGCATAACAAGAATCGATATAATTCCTATTTTTAAATAAATATTACTTTTTAAATTTTTCATTAAGTTTTTTTTTGTGAAGATGAGTTATTTTAGGATGAAAATATTCAACGGTTTATTATTCGCTATTAGTCTTTTATTAAATGTTAAAAAAAACTAAACCGGTTTTTAAAATAAAAGGACTCGTAAAAACTAATTTCTTACTTTATTAAAGTAAGAAAACGGGGAACTATTATGCAATAAGTGTTGATATTTATTAGTTTAGCAGCAAATTAGATTAATGATTTTCAACTCTATAGATTTTGCCATTTTTTTCCCTTTGGTGTTTTTTATTTATTGGCTGGTTTTTTCAAAGAAAATAACCTCAAGAAATATATTCCTTTTAGCCGTTAGCTATATTTTTTATGGTTGGTGGGATTGGAGGTTTCTTTCATTAATTGTTATCAGTTCATCTGTTGATTTCATTGTTGGGAAAAAAATACACCAAGAAGAAGATTTTACTAAACGTAAGCTGCTACTACTTGTTAGTTTAGTTGTAAATCTTGGTTTTTTAGTTTTTTTTAAATATTACAATTTCTTCATTGATAGTTTTACAGACGCGTTTTCAATGTTTGGAAATAAGCTTGATGGGTTCAATTTAAATATCATTCTACCAGTTGGTATTAGTTTTTATACGTTCCAAACTTTAAGTTATACACTGGATATTTACTATAAAAAAATGAAACCCAATGATGATATTGTTGCGTTTTTCGCCTTTGTATCTTTTTTCCCTCAACTCGTTGCGGGACCTATTGAAAGAGCTAAAGACTTATCACCACAGTTTTTAAAAACGGCAACTATTAATTACGAATTACTCCGAAGTGGATTGTTACTAATGGTATGGGGATTTTTTCAAAAAATTGTGATCGCAGATCGACTTGCTGTTTTTGTGAACGGTGCATATGCTGATAGTGATAACTTGGATGGAATAACAACTATTTTCGCAGCAATATTCTTTTCATTTCAACTCTATCTTGATTTCTCTGCTTACTCAAATATAGCAATTGGTAGTGCTAGGGTTTTAGGATTTAATCTTTCCCTCAACTTTAAAAGACCTTACTTATCTAATTCTTTTTCCGATTTTTGGAAGCGATGGCACATCAGTTTAAGTTCTTGGTTTAAAGATTATGTGTATATCCCATTAGGAGGGAATAAAACTTCAAAAACTGCTCGAAATATTCTGATTGTTTTCATTTTAAGTGGGTTTTGGCATGGAGCTACGTGGAATTTTATTATTTGGGGAGCATTAAACGGCATGTTTATTTTACTGTTTGATCGATTCTTATCTAAAGCGGATGACGGCTTGGTGAAGAAAGCAATCTCTAGTGTTTTTGTTTATACCTTATGGACTCTTTCTTTGATATTCTTTAGAGCGAAAACGTTTGATAAGTCTATCGCAATATTTTCTAATCTTTTTGAGTCGAGTAAAGATATTTTGTATAATTACGGTTTAAACGAAGCTGAATTTACTTTTTCTCTTCAACTTCTTGGGTTTTATTTAGTAGTTGAGCTCTTGATTGAAAAATATAGTAATATCTACCATTGGTTCGTGAGTCAAAATTTTGTTATCAGATGGACGATGTATATCTCTCTGATAACCGTGATTTTGCTATTCGGAAGTTATGGAGTAGGCTTAAACGATAACAGTTTTATCTATTTCCAGTTCTAAAGATAATTTCATGAAAAAACAAAGTAGAACAACGAAAGAAAGTACTGTAGTAAAGAAGAAATTCTTATCAAATTCACCAATATTACACCTTAGCTTGAAGGCGCTATTAATGACAGTTATTTTTGGTTCAGCAATTTATTATTCAGATCAGAAAGGATATTTTAATGCAGACGAAACGAATAATCATACTCAGAAGAAATGGGCTTCTTTTTATAAATTTTCAAAAAAGAATAATGTAGATATTTTATTGTTTGGGAATTCACATTTGTACTCTGGAATTAATCCAAAAAACCTTAGTATTACATTAGGAGCCAACGCTTTTATTTTAGCGTCTCCAGGAACAAGTATTGCTGACTCTTACTATGGGTTGGTGGAGGCCTTGAAGTTTTCAGATCCAAAACTTATTGTTCTTGAAACGTATGGAATGACTGCCTTTAATCCTTATGAATTTAAGAAAGGAGCGTTGTCTGACCAGATTAAGAGTTTCAATGCGAGAAAAGATTTCGTGACGAAAATTATTTCAACTCCATTTCTTTTTAAGTCGGATAACTACGCTTATGCTTGGTCCAATACTTTGAGGAATCACGACTTTTTCTTTAAAGACTTTGAACAGCTCTCAAAGAACTATGAAAATGAACGAAAACCTAAGAATAATAAGCTCTATTTAGGAAGGTTTGTTCGCTTCCAGAAAGGGATCAAACAAGAAATAATGAATAAGTATGATTCGCTTGGAGCTCCAGTTACAGCAAGTGATTTTGAATACAATGAGTACACTGATATGTACCTTAAAAAAATAGTTGATTTATGTACAGAGAAGAATATACAGTTGCTCTTTTTAACGCTGCCGATGTACCATAAGCATGTGGATGATTACCCTCTTTGGAACAATAAAATGAAGTCGGTGTTGGGAAAGTTTGAAAACCCTTGGTTGAATCTACAAGACCCAATCGATTCTGTTACTTTCGATCGTAATTGTTTTGAAAGTACATATAAACGTAATCAGCACATGACTTACCAAGGATCCTTGATTGCTACTTATAAATTAGCAAGCTTCATTAAATCAAAAGTAGTTGTTGAACTACCTAAGAGAAAGGCCGATCCAAAATGGAAGAAAATATTTTATGGAGAGGAGGGGTATTTCGAAAACTTAAGTGCTTTAACTAGTGACAAGAACAATAAAATACTATGTAAAAACTTAAAATATGAAGGCTTGACGCTTGCTGAGGTTTTAGAAGTGAAACCAGAGAGCGGAAAAAACAGGCTTGTTATCGCTAAAATAAAAAAGATAGGTAAAGATATTAGGAAGTGTAAACTTAAGATTGCCATTGTTGTAAAACTTAAGAGCAAGAGGCGTCAGCGTGCTTATATTGATTTGATTTACGACAGGTATCATGAGTTGGATAGTACGTACATATTTAAGGCAATGATAAAGCCTATCGACATCACAGAAGTAACTGCTGCGAAAGTTCTTTGTACGAAATAAGTAATAGCTGTTGGTTATTATTTAGTCTGCTCCCTGTTTTATGGGTTTTTAAATATTTCAACTTATATTAGAAGAGCAGTGTAATTATGAATAAAGAAACTATTATTAACGAACTAACTTTTAAAGCGATCAGAAGTTCTGGAGCAGGAGGTCAGCATGTTAATAAAGTTTCGTCTAAAGTAGTGCTTAGTTTTGATTTAAGTCAATCTGACGGCTTTAGTGATCGTGAAAGGAGCTTGCTGTATAAATCATTATCTTCTCGTTTAACAAATGCAGGAATCCTGAGTATTTCTTGTGATGAAAGTAAGAGTCAGTTCCAAAATAAAGATAAAGTTATTAAGCGATTTTTGGAAATTATCACCAAAGGTTTAATCGTTCAGAAAAGAAGAATTGCTACTAAGCCAAGTAAGGGTTCGAAACGAAGAAAACTAGATGCTAAAAAGCAACGTGGACAAACAAAAAACCTTCGAAAGAAACCTAAGTTGGATTCCTAGTATACCTTTAAAAATTTGGTAGAGTTTTTTTAAAATATCTCTTACTGATATTTTTTTCAACAACCTTCAATCCAATTACCTTTATTTTTAAATATAAGCCGATTATTCTGACACTCTTGAATAAGATTGTATTTAATTCATTCCTGAATAAACCTTGATTAAAATAAGCGGTATTAAATCTCGTCTGCTGGTAATTTATAGGTTGGGTCGTCCATGATATTAACGTCAATTATAGCTTCAGCATTTTTTAATAATACGATACAATCGTTACTTAAATACCTCAGATGAACTTTTTTACCCAATTTATGATACCGGTTAGTTACAATATTTAAGGCTTCAATAGCCGACATGTCAGATACACGACTCTCTTTAAAGTTGATAATTACTTCACCTGGATCATTAGCTACATCAAATTTTTCTGTAAATGCAGTTGTTGAACCAAAGAATAATGGACCATATATTTCATAATGTTTTCTCCCATCTTCGTCGATAAACTTTCTAGCTCTAATTCTTTTAGCACTTTCCCATGCAAAAAATAGTGCGGAAATAATAACCCCAATCAATACAGCTAAAGCTAAATTGTGTAATACAACAGTAATTGCTGCAACAATTATAACTAGGAAGACATCACTTTTAGGCATCTTGTTGAAAATCCTGAAAGAAGCCCATTCAAAAGTTCCAATCGCTACCATTACCATCACACCAACTAAAGCTGCCATTGGTACTTCCCCAATTACTGGTGCACCCCATAAAACAATTATAAGTATAGTTAAAGATGCAACAATTCCTGATAAGCGTGCTCGTGAGCCAGCTGATAGGTTCACTAAGGTTTGGGCAATCATTGGACAACCTCCCATTCCAAAGAAAAATCCATTTAAAACATTTGAACTTCCTTGAGCAATGCATTCTCTGTTCCCATTTCCTTTAGTTTCTGTAATTTCATCTACTAAATTTAAAGTCAATAATCCTTCTGTTAAACCTACTGCTGCCATAATCATAGAATATGGAAGTATTGTTTGTAGCATTTCCCAAGTAAATGGAATATCTGGAATATGAAAAGGAGGAAAGCCACCTTCTACCGATGCAATATCTTTTACTGTTTTAGTATCAATACCAAAAAAGTAGACCAATAAAAATACGATTATTATTGCAACTAATGAAGATGGTACAGCCTTCGTTAATTTCGGTAACAATACAACAATACCAATTGTTAATGCTACTAAACCTGCCATAATAAGTACTGGAGTTCCAGTGAGCCATTCCATTTCACCATTAACCTCAAATTGAAATTGATCCATTTGGGACATGAATATAATTATAGCTAATCCATTTACGAATCCAAACATTACTGGATGAGGAACTAAGCGAATAAATTTCCCTAGTTTTAAAGCTCCAATTAAAATTTGCACAACTCCAGCTAATGCTACCGCGGCAAGAACATACTCTAATCCATCTGATTTCATTAAAGCTATTAGCACAATTACTGTTGCTCCAGCTCCTCCAGAAATCATTCCTGGTCTTCCACCAAATATGGCAGTAACTAAACCAGCTATAAACGCAGCATATAAACCCATTAATGGGGGGAAGCCTGCAAGAATAGCAAAGGATAAAGATTCAGGTATCATGGTCATAGCAACTGTTAAACCTGCTAAAACTTCTGTTTTGTAATTGACTTTCTGTGATAAATCAAATAAATTAAGTACTTTTTTCATGCGAAAAATAGGTTATAAAACAATTTTATTTTCAAATAATAGATTGACAACAACCTCAATTAGAAGTCTTAGAATTTAGTTTAATTATCTATGATTAAATGAATAATTATTACTGTATTCGAGTGCAAAAATAACCTTTTTAATTATAATGGCAAGTTGTTTCAGAAAGTACGTAAAGCGTGTTTTATTAAATTTATCTAAAGTGTTAACAAAATAAGAATAATTTAATCTAAAACCTTTGTTATAATTACGGAAATACTACTTCTCCTATTTATAATAGTCGTTTAAATTTCATGAAACTATTGTATTCTTTTTGCAGTAATTGTTGTGCTATTGAAAAGCGAGGATTCTGATTCGTTTATTATGTGAAATGTAACGATGTCGATAAGAGTATTAAAAATTCTGTAAAGTTGATTCATGAATTTTTAGTTTGATCAGTAGTATTTAGCCTATTAAATTGAACTAGTCTGTAATGCTATAATCTTATTGTTGTATTTTATATTTTGGGTAATATTAAGGATTCAACTTTTTGTTATTCTGATGCCTATCAATATCTCTTTTTGTTTTCTTTTCAATGTTTTTTTTCATTGCAGTTTCGAGATCAACACCAGTTTGATTTGCTAGGCATACAAGTACCCAAAGCACATCTGCCAACTCATCCCCAAGATCAGCATGCTCTTCGCCTTTCTTAAAAGATTGTTCTCCGTATTTTCTTGAAATAATCCGGGCTACTTCCCCAACTTCTTCAGTTAGGATCGCCATGTTTGTTAACTCATTAAAATAGCGAACACCTATGGTATTTATCCATTTGTCTACTTCTTTTTGTAAGTCTTTAATTTCCATGTTTATACAATTATAAAGTCTTGATGTAATTGATGCTTCCCAACCTCTTCTTTTGAAGAGGTAATTAAGCCATATTGTTTTATTTCACTTAAAATATCAGTACAATCTTGATTGTTTGTTCCAAATTTTTGTTGCTCGAAAATACTAATATATTTTGATATTTCATTGCATTCAATACCGTGCTAAAATTTATATCTTGTTGCTTGTCGACTTAAAATTGAAATTGTGTTTATGTCATCTTTATGGTCGTGCCGTCTAGCGAATTTAGATTTATGGTCTTTTAGGATAAGGTGAATATAACGAGCGCACAATAGATAAAAAAGTATAGTTTGTAATCCAATAACTCTAGAAATTAAAATTTTTCGAATTACCTGCAGATAAACTTATTATTGCATTTGCATTACAATCTCCATTTCCATAATCCACAATATGCTCATCTTTCCCATTAGGAGTTATTTTTGATGTCCCTGCAGTTACTATATTTTTACAGTTAAAATCTATTGTATGATCGGTTTTAGTTGAAACCGTGTATGAAGTTACTGAAATATCAACGCCATTTGTTGTTCCTGAAAGCTTAAAAACATCATCGTTTATGTTCGTTGTGTTTCCTCCATCAGCCCTATGAATATTGAAATCTCCAAACCATTTCATAGTTCCGTTTGCACTTTTAAAAGTTAATCCTGATTCGGCTATTGATACTGCGTAGGAAATAGTACTATTATCATTGGAGTAATCGAAATTTATAGCTCCATATACTTCGGTCCCCTCGGAAACATAATCTTCAAATACGATTTGTAGATTTTCTGTTAGGACAGTTCCTGAATTGATGGTTACTTTTATTTTTCCTTGCTGTGTTTTTCCATCTGGTCCAGTAATTCCCATTCCATAATCTATGGTGATTTCCTTTGGGTAAAAGGTATCAGATAATAAAGGTTTAGCGGTGATGATAATATTCGTATCCACTGCGTATTCTTTATCTATAATAAATGTGGGCGTAATCGTAAGTACTTCCCTAAAAACTTTCATAGTGATTACTTCAGCAAGCGAATGGTCTTTTGCAGATCTTGTATAAACTTCTTTTTCATCGTCTTTACAGCTGAATAAAATTGAAGTTATAATAATAAGGGAAAGTAATTTACTCATTATCGAACTTTTTAAGTAGACGAAAAAAAAGGCAAGAGGTTGTCTGTTATTTTAAAATATACTCCGTAAAAGTATAGGCGTAAGGATTTTTTTCGTCAGGGTTGTTTTTTTTCTCGAACAAAACATCCCATTTTTCAGAGTCGAATTCCGGGAAAAAAACATCAGCTTCTACATCAGCTTCAACCCAAGTAATCAACATTTTATTTATAAGACCTAAGTCCAAGCATTGTTTGTAAATTTGACCACCACCAATAATAAAAATCTTTTGGCTGTTTTTTTGTTTCGCTAAATCAATCCCTTCTTGTAGAGAACCACAAACAAAAGCATCTGCGTAATCAATTTCTTGACGTGTGATGACAATATTATCTCTGTTGGGCAGTGGGCGGAACTTTTCAGGAATACTTTCGTAATTTTTCCTTCCTGTGATCACAGGAAAGCCAGTAGTTTGTTCTCTGAAAAATTTCATATCTCCAGGTAAACGCCATAATAAGTCATTGTTTTTCCCAATTCCGTTATTTGGTTTAGCAACGGCAACAATTAAAATAATTTCCATAATTTATATTGCTACAGGTGCCTTGATATGTGGATGCGGATCGTAACCAATCAATTCAAAATCCTCTATTGTGAAATCGTAAATATTTTTTTTAGCAGGGTTAATTTTCATTGTAGGTAAACTTCGGATATCTCTTGAGAGTTGTAAATTCGCCTGCTCTTCATGGTTTGAGTAAATATGTGCATCACCGAAAGTGTGTACAAAATCTCCTAACTCTAAATTACAAACTTGTGCAATCATCATTGTTATCAAAGCGTATGATGCGATATTAAAAGGAACGCCTAAAAAAATGTCTGCGCTTCTTTGGTATAGCTGGCAACTCAACTTTCCATCAGCAACGTAAAATTGAAAGAAAGCGTGACAAGGTGGTAAAGCCATGTTTTCTATTTCTCCGACATTCCATGCGCTAACAATTAATCTTCGAGAATCAGGATTGTTTTTAATTTGATCAATGAGTTGTGTTATTTGATCAATATGTTTTCCGTTAGCAGTTGGCCAACTTCTCCATTGGTATCCGTAAACAGGACCTAAGTCGCCATTTTCGTCTGCCCATTCATCCCAAATCTTAACACCATTATCTTTTAAGTATTTGATATTGGTGTTACCTTGCAGAAACCAAAGTAATTCATGAATTATAGATCTTAAGTGACATTTCTTTGTAGTTACTAAAGGAAAGCCTTCCGCTAAATCAAACCTTAATTGGTGCCCGAATACACTTTTAGTTCCAGTTCCAGTTCTGTCACTTTTTTCAACTCCGTTATTTAAAACGTGTTGCATCAAATCTAAATACTGCTTCATTAATCGATCAATTTACAAATGATAAAGTTGCTAAAAAAAAAACAAAAAAAAAGGTTTTCGACGGGAAGATATTAACTGTTTGAAGATTTTTTATTTTATAATGTATTGTTGATCCTTTGTACGGGTTGATTTTGCTTGAAATTTAATCTTCTAATTTTGAAATTAGATTTTCACCAATCTTTAGCGATGTTTTTTGTTCTTTTTTTCCGATGCATCAAAGTATTCACAATTATAGCGCATGTCAATTAAGCAAACCATCAACTTTTTATTTTAGTGGGAATTATGTTTGTCTAAAAATATTCTTTGGCATAAATCCGGTCGTAATAATAATCATTAATATTGAAAACAGAATTGCAATCAATATCGCATATCTCTTTAAACATCAATTTAAGAAATCACTCCCATTTCAAAGCATGAAGTTTTTTTATTAGAAATAATAACCATTTTACTAAAAATCAGTGATCAACTCAATTAAAAAAGTACTTCTTTAATTGAGTTGTAGGTATTCTCTTTAATAATTCCCCAATCGGATTTTGGTAACCATTCTACTTTTTCGATATCTTCTTCAGTTTGAGGAATTAATTTTCCTTTGAAGTTGGTCTTCATTTCAAACCAATAGGTTCTTTTTAATGACCATTTATTTTTATGGTAATAACAATGGTAAGTGCTTTCTAATTCTTTTATGATATTTAAATCATTTACGTTACACTCTTCTTCAACTTCTCTTACTGCACAAGTTGGAATGTCCTCGCCTTTTTCTAGTTTTCCTTTTGGTAAATCCCACTTTTTTAAGCGGTAAATAACTAGGAGTTCATTTTTCTGATTAAAAACTGTTCCACCTGCTGCAATTATGAATTTAAAGAATTTTTTAAAATTTATAAAGTAGGCTTCAATATCATCCACAATAACCTCTGCTCCAGTGTTTTTGTTGTTTTCCAGTGTTTTGATTATTTCTTCAATTGGACTGTTTTTGGTAAACTGTTCAAAACTTCCTTCAAATTGTGACTTATTCGCAATCAAAACAGGCTTATCGTAAATAAAAACTTTATACATTTGCAATATGATTATTAATGTTGATACTGCAACAAAAGTAGCAGAATATTTGTTACAAGCAAAAGCCATAAAGTTACAACCAAAAAAGCCTTTTACATGGGCCTCTGGTTGGAAATCGCCAATATATTGTGATAACCGCATCACGTTGTCTTTTCCAAAAATAAGAACATACATTCGTCAGGAATTAGCAAAAGCTATTGTAGAAAAGTATGGAATGCCAGATGTTATAATTGGTGTTGCAACTGGAGCTATTGCTCAAGGTGCTTTGGTGGCAGAGGAATTAGGTGTTCCATTTGCTTATGTTAGATCAGCTGCGAAGGACCATGGTTTAGGTAACTTAATTGAAGGTAAAGTTGAAGAAGGGCAACGTGTTGTTGTTATTGAAGATTTGATTTCAACAGGTGGAAGTAGTCTAAAAGCAGTTGAGGCTTTGAGAGAAGCTAAAGTGACGGTTTTAGGAATGGCTTCTATTTTTACTTATAATTTCCAAGTTGCATATAATAATTTTGAGGAAGCTAAATGTGAGTTAATCACACTTTCTGATTATGAGACGTTGGTGCACACAGCTCTTGAATCGTCATTTATTACAGAAAGTGATGTGGTATTGATAAAAGATTGGAGGTTAGATCCTGCAAACTGGAATTCAGAGAGAGTATAATGATAACATTATCTACAGAAATAAAAGTAAAGAGCTCTCCTGAAGAGCTCTTTCTTTTTTTACAAACATTAGAGGGTGTTTTTCAATGTTTTGAATACAAAAAAATAAAACAACTTAAAATTCAAAACAATCGTGTTGAATTCATTTTAAGGAACGCTGCAGTTTTTAAATTCCAGATTGGAAAGGTGACTGAAACTTACGTTCAAATTGATTCTGTAAAAGAGGTGCCTTTTATGACTGCTATTCAATTTGAAATAGCGCCTGCTGAGAAAGGATCTTTTGTTAATGTTCATTTAGAAACAGATACAAGTCCAGTAATGGATTTCACGTTTGAGAGTAAGGCAAAGCGCTGGCTTACTTCGATTGCAGAAAATTTAGAGCGAATTTTTAATTAGTGAAATTTATTTCCTTAGTGTCTTAATTAGTAGATATACACTTCAAAAACTCTTATTAAGTAGGGGCTAAATAATGAATATATTTTAAGCGTTATGAATAGAGGAGATTAGTATCCGGTGGTAAATAAATTACGAGCACCGCGTATTCCACATTTTTGATATTTATGATAAGCTTGTGCCGCTGCTTCATCAGCATCTTTACCTGTTCGCCCCCTCATCCAGCAATCAATTATAGCATGAAGACTATAAGCTTCGGGAGCCATTAGATGTGTTGTCCAGATATAAGGTGTTGCTCCAGTAAGTAGAATGCCTTTTTTAAAATATATTTTTGAGTAGCAGGCTAAAATAGTAACTTTTATGTCATTGTTTTCCACTCCTTTTGGAAATGAATTAATATTAAAATCCATCAATCCATCATGACCAATATAATTAACCAATTTTGCTGTTTTAATATTCAGTTGAAGTGAATCGTTGATGGGTATATTTCGATTTAATTTCCCGGCTGAAGCCATGAAGAAATCTTCCGTACATTTTTTAATATGCCTTCCTCTATAAGCATCTGCAATATGATATGTGTTGTTTATTTTGTTGTAAAAAACACAGCGCTCTAGAATTAAAGTATCAACCTTTGTTTTTTTAATGAGTACCCAATCTTTACTTTTTTTGAAGTAGGTACTCACACCATAACCACAACCCCAATACAAATTAGTGCGAGGAGAATCACCATTTCCAATGCCTGCCGGAACAGGAACAATTCCCTGAAATTTATTGTCGCATAAAGCAACAACTGTATAGGTTAATTTTTGAGCTTTCAGCTGAAATGATAAAATACAAAGTAATCCGATTATTATGTGCTTCATAAGTATAGAATATTAAAAGCTCATAACGTTACACTAGTTTAAGTAATTATAAATTAAATCAGGATGTAATTTAGTAGTAGGCGTTTTAACTTCAAACCAATCTCTCACATCCCAGTCCAAACCAGCACCATTCATGAAGTTGAAAAGCGAAGTTTTTAATCCTTTAGAAAAACCATCATGATTGGCACCTTTTGGATCTTGATGAAACAGGTCGTTTTCGGCAAAACCTTCGAATTCAGGACCTGTGATTGTAATATCATAATCGTCAGGAGATTTTCCAACTGGACTGTGACTTGTTGTTGTGAATCGATGCCAGAATCCAGATTGAATACAACCCTCTTGGAATAATTGTCGAACGATCTCTACAGAATCAACGGTTTCTTGTGCTGTTTCGGTAGGAAATCCATACATTAAATAGGCGTGTACTAAAATGTCATTCTCTGAGAACGCTTTAGTTACTCTCGCAACCTGTTCGATACTCACCCCTTTTTTCATGAGTTTTAATAATCGGTCTGACGCAACTTCTAAACCTCCAGTTACGGCAATACACCCAGCTTGAGCCATCAGAGAACAAAGTTCTAAATCAAAAGTTTTTTCAAATCTGATATTTGTCCACCAAACTATTTTTAATTTTCTTTTAATAACCTCTTGCGAAAAAGCCTTCAACATTTTTGGGGGTGCAGCTTCATCAACAAAATGAAATCCGTTGTCACCAGTTTCCTTAACTAAAGTTTCTACTTTATTAACTAAGTCTTTAGCGGTTGTATTTTCGTAACGTCCTATATAATCAAGGTTAACATCACAAAACGAACATTTTGCCCAATAGCAACCATGGGAAATTGTAAGTTTATTCCATCTTCCATCACTCCACATTCTGTGCATGGGATTTAATACATCTAAAAAGGAAACGTATTTTTTTAGCGGTAAACCTACATAAGTAGGGGCGGGTAGTTTTTCGTGTTTTATATGTGTGTTGGGTAGTTTGTTTTTATACACTACTTTATTGTCTTCTAAGATGAAAGTTCGTTCTAACAGATCAATCTCACATTTTCCTTCCAGAAAATCTAGTAAATTGGTTAAAGGTGCCTCTCCGTCGTCTAGAGATATAAAATCAACATATTTAAAAATAGTGGGATCAGAAAGTTTTCTAAGTTCTGTGTTGCAATATCCTCCACCAAATAGCACTTTTATTTTTGGGTAGTTTGCCTTGATATATTGAGCACCCCGCAAGGAAGAAAATAAATTTCCAGGAAAAGGGATTGTAAATCCTATAACTGTTGGTTGGTGTTTATCTAATTCTTTTTTTAAAAGTGCAATGTATTCAACTTCTACTATTGATAATGGTTCTTGAAGTTTTGCTTCTATTGGCGAAAACGATGAAGCCGTTCTTGCAATTTTTTCGGCATATTTAGTAAAAGCAAAATCTTCATCGATATTGGCTTGAATGAAATCCCCTAATTCTTCGATATATAGCGTAGCATAATGCTTTGCCTTATCTAGAATCCCCATGTCTCCAAAGGAATACTCTAAATCATTGGCTTCTTGAAAACGATGAAACTTCGGTAAAAAACCAGCTCTTAATATTTGATAAGCGCCAACCGTATTTTGATGTTGAAGGTATTCAATTACAGCATCTACCGTGTCGATATATTGATGTTTAGCATCAAATATATCTGGGTGTAAAATTTCTTCAACATAACCTACTTCATCAAATACTTTGGTTAGAAATGGAGCGCTAAAAACGCTTACAAATAAGGTAATACTTAAATCAATCTGTTCGCATGCATAACCTTTTTCATCCAAATATCCTTTTACGTATGCAGTAGCCGGATAAGGCGTGTTTAATTGCGTAAACGGTGGGATTGTTAAAAGGAGTTTAGATTGCATTCTTCAAATTTACATCAATTGTAGTTTTTTCTGTTATGTTTACAGCAAAGTATCAGCTAGTGAACATTATTTATGTTTTTTTAGCTATTTATTTACATGGCTTATTCAATTAGAAAATACGAACGCAAAAAGTTTGTTTTATAATGGTAAGAGAAATTAGAGAATCCTAAATTTATTTGCATTTTAGAGTCTATTTTTTTGTGAATTTAATTAAGTAATACATTATTAAGCAGACCTAATGTTTTTTAAGGCTGTTATTAAGGTAGGCTTAGTTTTATATTTATGGAGTGTTTTTTAAATCGTAATTTAAGTTTTACATCAAGCATACAGTACAATATTTTGACTTATAAAATTATATTTAAATAAGGTTAATTATTTTTGGTAGAAATATTAAGCTTCCAATCGCTAAAGCCGCTAAAGCAGAACTTAACACTGCACCTGCTGCTAAATCTTTAATCTTTTTAATTAATTCATGTTGATCAGGAGAAACAAAGTCTGCTATGTTTTCAATTGCAGAGTTAAAAGCTTCCATTGATATTACAGCTCCAATTGAGGCAATAACAAAAAGCCATTCAATACTTGAAATCTGAAATAATAAGCTCGCTATAATTACCACTATTACTGAGCATGCATGAATTTTCGCATTGTGCTCTTCTTTAAATAATACCTTCAGTCCGCGTAATGCATAACTAAAACTTTTGATTCTTTTTTTAATTGAAAACGGTTGCGGCTTCATAGCTAGAAATTGATTGAATACAATTTCTGTTTTTTATTTCAATAGGAAAAAGAATTGTGATTAATTAACAGAGATTAAAAAAGTTAGGTTACTATGTTTCATCATAGATACTAAAACTACGCTCTTTTGACTGTATTAAAAGGCAATGGCGCATTGAATCCCGGATCCTTAGATACATTTATTGATTCAAAACAAACATTCCTTTTCACGAATCAATCGATTATAATTGAGCGTGTTTACCTTGTAGGTTAGAAATTAAAAAGCAAGCTAATTGTTAGTCAGCATCCATCCAAGCTGGGAATTTATTTCTATAATCAATCAGTTCGTTTGCATTTAAAGTTATTGTTTCAATTGAGAATTTATTAGATTCTGTGTTTGAAATTTGTTCCCCTTGTCCATTTAAAACAATAGAATCTCCAGAGTGTCCAAAACCTTTACCATCGTTTCCAATTCGATTAACACCGATAGTATAAGCTTGATTTTCGATTGCTCTTGCTTTTAAAAGTGTTTTCCAATGTTCACTTCTTTTTGCAGGCCAATTTGCTATATACAATGCAACATCGTATTTTAAATTGGTATTTCTGCTCCATACTGGAAAGCGTAAATCGTAACAGATGTAGCAGGCGAATTGCCAACCTTCTAGTTCTACAATTAGTTCTTTATCGCCGCCAGTATAATGTAAATGTTCATCAGCGTATCTGAAGCAATGATGTTTGTTATAATATTGGAATTTCCCGTCAGGTTTCATCCAGATTAAGCGATTGTAATATTGCTTGTTTTCTTCAATGATTACACTTCCAACAATCGTTTTATTCAAAGAAATTGCTTGTTTCCGCATCCATTCAACACTTTCTCCAGACATTTTTTCCGCAAGCTTTTTAGGGTTCATTGAAAATCCTGTGGTAAACATTTCTGGCAATATAACAAGCCTAGAATCCTCGGGAACTTGCTGTAAACAAGTTTCGAAATGATTCAAATTGGTTGGTTTGTCTTCCCAAGCCAATTCTGTTTGAATGATGGATATATTTATGTTTTTCATTAAACTGCCGCGTCAGGATATGTGTTAAAAATTTCTTCGATTTCTTGCATTAATGTAGGTGGTAACTCGATATAAACGCTTTCAATATTTTCTTCTAATTGCGACATTTTTGTTGCACCAATAATAGTCGTGTCTACAAAAGGTTGCGCATTTACAAATGCTAATGCCAGCTCTGTTACAGATAATCCATTTTTAGCACCTAAGTCTTGGAAGGCTTGTACAGCTTTTGTTGCTTGAGGATTTAAATATCTCCCGAAAATTGGAAATTGTGTTAGTCTTGCTCCTTTGGGTTTGGAGTTGTCAAGATATTTTCCGGTTAAAGTGCCAAAAGCAAGTGGTGAATATGCCATTAACCCCATTCCTTCAAATTGACAAACTTCAGATGCTCCGTATTCAAACTGCCTGTTTAATAAAGAATAAGAATTTTGTGTAGAAACAGGCCCTTGAACCCCAAACTGATTACAGAGTTGGTTAAATTTCATCATTCCCCAAGCTGTTTCGTTAGAAAGGGCCCAGTTTTTAATCTTACCACTTTCCAACAATTCATTCATAGTTTCGATAATCGACATGAAATTGTTTTTCCAGTTTACATTTTCTTCCCAAGGGTATGTTCTTTTTCCAAAACGATTGTTTGCTCTTTCTGGCCAGTGTAAATGGTATAAATCAACAGAGTCAGTTTTAAGTCTTTTTAAACTTCCATCGATTGCTTTATTTATTTGATCTTTTGAAAAGTCAGACCCATTTCTAATATGAGAAACACCTTTCCCAATTACTTTTGTAGATAATATTATATTTTCACGGTTTCCGGTTTCTTCTAACCAGTTCCCGATTATTTTTTCAGTAGAACCAGCTGTTTTTTTATTACCAGGAATAGAATACATTTCAGCAGTATCAAAAAAATTAATTCCTTTTTCAAGCGCATATTCCATTTGAGCAAAAGCCTCATCTTGATTATTTTGTTCACCCCAAGTCATTGTACCAAGGCAAATTCTACTCACTTCTAAATCAGATGTTCCTAGTTTATTCTTTTTCATATATGCTATACTTAATAGTCTAAAGATATTTGCTTTTGTTCCCACTTACCAAAATAACAAAAGTTATTATAACTGCATAGAAAAGTAAATAGGAAAATTGGTAATTTTTAAGAATGAATAAACGGAATGAACTATCTTAGAATTCTTAATATTATTTACATGAAATTACCAGACGTTGGAACATCTATATTTCCAGTAATGACTGCTCTTGCTAATAAGCATGGTGCAATAAATTTAGCACAAGGATTTCCTGGGTTTGGTGCAGATAAGCGCTTGTTGAATTTGGTTTCCAAACATATGATCGAGGGGAAAAACCAATATGCTCCACTGCTTGGACTGCTGTCGTTGCGTGAAAAATTAGCTGAAAAAATAGAAAGTTTATATGGTTACGTGTACAATCCCGATAAAGAGATTTGTATTACTGCCGGTGCAACTCAAGCGATATACACAGCAATATCATCGGTAATATATGAAGGAGATGAAGTTATTATTATAGAACCAGCTTACGATTGTTATGTTCCAGCTGTTCTTTTAAACAAAGGGATTCCAATTCGGTCTCAATTAAAGAAAGGAGATTACAGTATTGATTGGGTAGATGTGCAATCGAAAGTTACGACTAAAACCAAAATGATTGTAGTTAATTCTCCGCAAAACCCTAGTGGAACTATTTGGGATGCCAACGATATTATACAGCTGAGAAATATTGTTTTAAATACAGATATTATTATATTGTCTGATGAGGTATATGAACACATTACTTTTGATGGAAAACGGCATGAGAGTATTTGTAGATATCCGGAGTTGGCCGAAAGATCCTTTGTCGTGTATTCTTTTGGAAAAACTTACCATGTAACAGGTTGGCGAATGGGATACGTTTGCGCACCAAAAGAATTAATGGATAAATTTGTAAATTGTCATCAGTTTCAAGTTTACGCTGTGACAACTCCATTTCAACATGCGATTTCTGATTTTTCGGATCACAAGGATGCTTATTTAGAGCTAAATTATTTTTTTCAGGAGAAAAGAGATTTCTTTTTAAATTGCGTTAAAGGAAGTAAGTTTGAACCTAAAAATTGCCAAGGAACCTATTTTCAATTGTTGGATTATTCCAAGATCACAATGGAGGATGATAGAAGTTTTGCAGACAGGTTAACAATTGATTATGGAATCGCTTCTATCCCGATTTCAGGATTTTTTCACGATAAACGACAAGACCAAGTTTTAAGGTTTTGTTTTGCCAAAAATAACGATGAGTTAGAAAAAGGTGCAGAATACTTACATAAATTATAATTTCAAGACATGAAGATAATTGCTATTATTCCAGCGCGTTATGCATCGACCCGTTTTCCGGGTAAACCTTTAGTAAATATTCAAGGGAAACCAATGGTGCAACATGTTTACGATAAAGCAATTGAATCGAAAGTTTTTGATAAGGTAATTGTTGCAACGGATGATGCCCGTATTGAAAAGGTCGTGAAAGACTTCGGTGGAACTGTTATGATTACTTCTAGTGCACATCAAAGTGGTACAGACAGGTGTGGTGAAGTAATTAATAGTTTAACGGATAGTTTTGATATTGTAGTAAATATTCAAGGTGATGAACCTTTTATTCATATCGAGCAATTAGAGCAATTGGTAATGCTTTTTAATAATCCCAATACGGATATAGCAACACTCAAAAAACAACTTTATAATATACAAGACGTGCATAATCCAAATGTTGTAAAAGTAGTTGCAGCATTGGATAAAAGAGCATTGTATTTTTCAAGAAATCCAGTTCCTTTTGTAAGAGGAACTGAAAAAGAGAAATGGTTGGTTAAGCACCATTACTATAAACATTTAGGATTATACGGATATAGAGTAAACGTTTTGAGAAAATTGGTAGAATTACCAACGTCGTCTTTAGAAAATTGTGAAAGCTTGGAGCAACTGAGATGGCTTCAGAATGGTTTTTCAATATTTATAGATGAAACGGAACATGAAAGTATAGGAATTGATACTCCAGAAGATCTGGAGCGTCTCTTAAATAAATAATAAGAATTTGTAGTAGAGACAAAATGTGTGAAGATTATCGTCTTAAACTTTATAATTAAATACTGTAAAGGTACAAATCGATAAATTACGCAACTACTTATTCACGGGTATCAAAACTATTCTTTTTAGGATTAATTCTACTGAAAAAATAAAACTTAGGTCTTGAAAAGATTTTCGCATGACTTATTACTGAGGGAAATCCTGAATATAAAAACTTAAAACGCTAGAAATAAAACTATTTTAGATAGTACTGCAACTTTTTTGGTAGTAATTTTTTACTCAAAAGTTTGCAAAAGGAAAACAGTTATCGTAATATAGCGATATGGGGATTGTTAAAAAGGAAGGATTTAATCAAAAAACACTTCAGCTTGCTGAGTTAGCAAAAGTATTAGGTCATCCTGCGCGAATGGCAATTATTGAATATATGATTGAAAACCCTTCTTGTATTTGTAATGACATCGTTGATGAACTCCCATTGGCACAAAGTACGATTTCAAAGCACCTAATGGAATTGAAAAATGTGGGATTGATTCAAGGTGAGATTACAGGAAGTAAATTGTGTTATTGTATTAATCCTAAAACCTGGGAATTGTTGAAAGGTTTGTTTAACGATTTGTTTAAATCGTACGATTGTAAAAGCGGAAATTGTTGTTAATTAAAAAATATTTAAAAATGAAAAAAGGTTTTCCAAGAATGCACGTTTCGTTATACGTGAGTGTTTTAGAAAAAAGTTTAGATTTTTATAAAGCATTCTTTGGTGTTGCTCCAAATAAGGTAAAATCAGGTTATGCTAAATTTATTTTAGAAGAGCCTGCTTTAGTTATTTCTTTTATTGAAAACGCAGAACGGGTACAATCTAATTTCGGTCATTTAGGTTTTCAGGTGGAAACTAAGGAGATAATGACTGAGAGGTTAGATGCTGCTAGATTATTAGGTATTGTTTCAAAAGAGGAAATTGGTACAGCATGTTGTTATTCTATTCAAGATAAATTTTGGGCGGAAGATCCAGATGGTGTTCAATGGGAAGTGTATTATTTCCATGAAGACGTTGAGTTTAACGATCCGCATTACACAGGAGAAGAGTCAAATGCATGTTGTATGCCTGAAGAAAAGCCAATATTAAAATTTGAAGAATTTAAACTTGATGCTGTGTCAGGTGAGACTTGCACACCAGGAAGCGGTTGTTGTTAATTGATTTAGGTATGAACGATACAATTAAAAGAGGGATCTCGGAATTCAATTTGATCTCGAAAGAACGAAAAATAGAACTAGAAGTTTTATCAAAATTTATAAGTTCAAGATCTGGAAAAGCAGATCTAATATTTATTTGCACACACAATTCAAGAAGGAGTCATTTGTCGCAAATTTGGGCGCAAATTGCTGCAAATAATTATGGATTTAGTAACGTGTTTTGTTATTCGGGTGGTACAGAAGCGACTGCATTTTTTCCTGCGGGAATAGAAGCTATAAGAAGTGCAGGAATAGAAGTGCTAAAATTGTCGGAGGGGAAAAATCCTGTTTATGCTGTTAATTATAATGAAAAATCACATCCGGTAATTTGTTTTTCGAAAAAATATAGTGATTCATTTAATCCGCAGAAAGATTATGCTGCAATTATGAATTGTGATCATGCTGACCAAAATTGTCCTTTTATTCCAAATGCTGGAGCTCGAATTCCAATAAGATACGAAGACCCGAAAATTGCAGATGGGACACCACAGCAATTGGCTAAATATATAGAAAGAAGCCAACAAATATGTAGGGAAATGCTCTATGTTTTTAGTGTTTCAACAACGGAATTGTAATAAGTAAAATAATTGGTTTGCGTTGGTGATTAATAATCTTGTAATTTTAGAGACATGAGTATCCAAAAAACTGCAGTTTTCCCAGGTTCGTTTGATCCTATCACGAAAGGTCATGTTGCTATTCTGAAAAAAGCTTTGCCTTTATTCGATAAGGTCATTATTGCGATTGGAACTAATGTTGCTAAAAACAATTATTTCGATCTTGATATACGTAAAAAACAGCTTCGTACTGTTTTCGCAGAAGAATCCAAAATTGAGGTTATTTCTTATGAAGGATTAACGGTTGATTTTTGTAAGAAGCACAATGCTAATTTCATAATCAGAGGCTTGAGAGATGTTAAAGATTTTGAGTACGAAAAAAGTATTGCAATTATGAATAACAAGATTTCTGAGGATATTGAGACTATCTTTTTTATGACAGATCCTGAATTTTCAGCAATAAATAGCGCAATAGTTCGTGATATCTTGAGGAATGGGGGGAATGTTAGTCAATTTTTACCAGATCAAATTAGTACTTCGCTATAAATGAAAAAAAATCTAATTATACTTTTAATATTATGCTACTCGATTAGCTCATTTGCAACGGGTGAATCAGTTATAATTAAAGGGAATATTAAAGGCATTAGAGGTTTTGTTTATGCGAAAAAACCCGTTAAAGTATTAATTATCGAAGATCTAATTACGAATACAAAAAAAGTGATTAAATCGGGTTTTACTGATGAATTTGGGAACTATGAATTGAGTGTTCCCATTATGAAAACACAGTTTGCTTTTATTCAATTTAAAAAAGTAGAGCGTACACTTTACATTGCTCCGGGAAAATCCTATTTTATTAATGTTGTAGCTCCTATTCAAGATTTAGAAAATTCACATGGTTTTTTTGCTAAAGATGTAAGAAAAGCCAAGATTAAGAATAAGTATCCCGGAGAGATTAATTATTTGATAGACTCAATTGAAAATATGTCTTCCCGTTTTTTATTTAATTCTGCAGGAGGTAGAAGGAATTACAAGGTTGTGAAGAAATTTACTGATAGCTTAAAAATACAATTCCAATCAGTTAAAAATTCCTATTTTCAACGATATGTAACCTATAAAACAGCTGAATTAGAAATGTTTGTTCTTCGCCAATTTAGAAAAGAGTTTGCTCGAAGATACTTTGACAATTCTAAGTCTTTAATTGAACACATCCAATGCATGCATGTGTTTAATGCTTTCTTTAAAGGCCATATGAAAAATGGAATTCAAACGCAGGATAAAGCGCCTTTTCATTCTTATATATTGAGAGGAGATTTAGAAAGGATGCTTACAGAAGTTTATAAAACAACAAATTATAATCGGGAATTAAATGAATTAATACTTTTGAAAGGTTTATTTGAGATATCTAATTCGTACTTCTATCGTAAATCAAGAATTAATGTTACACTGGATAAAATTATTAGCGCCACAAATTACCCGCACCATATTATTATTGCCAATAATATTAAGAAGCATTTAAATCATTTGGCTTCGGGTTATCCTGCACCTCCGATTACTTTGAATTATGAAGGAGTTGATTTTAATTTAAAAAACTATAGGGGTAAATATGTTTATTTATGTTTTTTTAAAACGTGGAACACTTCATTTGAGAAAGAAATAGAGGTTATTAATTATTTAAAAAAAAGATATAAGGAAGAGTTGGAGGTTGTTTGTATCGCCACTGATATAGAGAGAAAAAGTTATAATCACTTTTTAGCGAAACAATTAAATAAAGAGTATTTCTATTATTACAATCATAACCCTAAATTATTATCGGATTATCGAATAAAAGATTTTAGAGTCCAAAAGTCGAGTATTTCTTCAGAGAGATATTTTCTAATTGGCCCAAAAGGGAATGTAATTATCGGAGAGGCAAAATCACCAACTCAAAGATTCGAGTATGATTTACGAAAGATAATCCTGAAATAAAGGAATGTTTTACTTATCAAAATGACAAAAACACAAACTAATTAATAAGTTTTAGTTTGATTTTCTTTTATTGATTTCATCTCGAAGAAAGGAAGCTCTTTCATAATCTTCGCTGTTTATAGATTCATCTAGCAACTTTTCAAGATCACTCACAGATTTTTTAGTAACATCATTTGGATCTTCCTCAATTAATTCAGAAACTTCCGCATTTGCTATATCTTTTCCGCCAGGACTACTAGTTTCTTCAGACTCTTCATCAAGAAGAATACCGGCTGAAGCAAGAATAAATTCGTAAGTAGAAACAGGGCAATTAAAACGAACCGCTAAAGCAATAGAATCTGATGTTCTAGCATCAATTTCTAGTGTTTTTCCATTCTGCTCACAAACTAATTTGGCGAAGAATATACCTTCAACAAGATTGTATATAATAACTTCTTTAATATTAATTTCAAAAGTAGTGGCAAATGTTTTGAAAAGATCGTGCGTTAAGGGGCGGCTAGGTGTCATGTTTTCTAGCTCAATAGCGATTGCTTGCGCCTCAAAACCACCTATTATAATAGGCAACCTTCTTTTACCTTCTTTTTCTCCTAGAACCAATGCATACGCACCAGACTGGGTTTGACTGTAAGATAAACCAATTATTTCAAGACCAATTTTATTCATTAACTCTTGTTTAGGAAGGTGCAAGGATACGAAATTCCTCACACATTTCTAGTTTGTTAGTTATTAAAATTATGCTTTAGCCGCTTTTATTGCAGTAACTAATTTTGGTACAACTTGAAAAGCATCTCCAACAATACCATAATCTGCAGCCTTAAAGAAAGGCGCCTCAGGATCGGTATTTATTACAACGATAGTTTTAGAAGAACTCACTCCAGCTAAATGCTGAATTGCCCCAGAAATTCCGATTGCAATGTAGAGATTCGGAGAAATCGAAATACCAGTTTGTCCAACATGCTCATGATGAGGTCGCCATCCAATATCAGAAACAGGCTTAGAACAAGCCGTCGCTGCACCTAGAGCTTCTGCTAGTTCATCAATCATTCCCCAGTTTTCAGCTCCTTTTAAACCCCTACCAGCTGATACGACTAATTCTGCATCTGTCAAGGATATTTTTGATGTGTCTTTTTCAAAGGAAACATGAGATAAAACATCATCGGTACTAGAAGTTGTTTGCGTTTCAATAGAACAATCTGTAGCTGATTCCTTCACTCCAAAAGAATTAATAGCAACTGTAATTATATTTTTATCATTATTCAACACAACATCTAAAATGGCTTTACTGGAAAAGCCTTTCTTTTTAACAACTAATGGACTACTTGAGTTTGGTGTATCTATTACTTCTGTAATAATTCCAGCATTTAATTTTGCAGCTAACCTTGGAGCTGTGCCTTTTCCTTGGTTAGAACTTGACATTATTACTGTAGTAGTGCCTTGAGCGTTGGCTATGTCGGCCAAAATAGCGGAGGCAATTTGATGATTCAAATAATCATGCCCCTCTATTTTAATTACTTTAGATAATCCAGCAGAACCAACTTTTTTTATTTCATCATCACCAACCGACCCAATTGAAATTCCAATAACAGGCTGTCCAACTACAGCGCCATAAGCCACTGCGTACGATACAGCTTCAATTACATTTTTTTTTACAACACCATCAGTGTTTTCTATATATACTAAAACAGACATATTTTTTTTTTAGAAAGTGATTAAATAACTTTAGCTTCGTTTTGTAATAAGTTTACGAGTTCCTCAACACTACTAGCGTCTATCATTTTACAAGCTGATTTTGCTACAGGAGACTGATAACTGTTTACACTTTGATATGATGAAGATCCGGCAGCAGTAACAACAGTTAAAGGTTTTGACCTTGCCTGCATGATTCCTCTCATATTAGGAATTCGTAACTCTTTCTCTTCAACTAAACCTTTTTGACTACCAATTACTACTGGTAAATTACTCATTACGTTTTCTTTTCCTCCATCAACAATACCGACCATTTCAGCAGATGTACCATTAATATTTAATCCAATACAAGGTGAAACAGAAGCAACTCCTAAAAGTTCACCCAGCATATGGGGAACAATACTACCATTATAATCTATGGATTCCTTGCCCGTGATAATGAGATCGAAAGGATTAGACTTAATATATACTGCGATTTCATTTGCAACTTGAACAGCATCTAAAGCATCAGTGTCAATTCTAATAGCTTCGTCCGCACCAATTGCTAAACTTTTTCTAATAACAGGTTCATTCCCAGCAGGGCCAACATGAATTACAGTTACTGTGGAGCCTGGATTTGATTCTTTAATAATAAGTGCTTTTGTTAACCCAAATTCATCGTTTGGATTGATAATAAATTGAACACCGTCCGTATTAAACTTCGTATTGTTTTCAGCGAAAGTGATTTTAGTAGTCGTGTCAGGAACGCTACTAATGCATACTAAAATCTTCATATTATTGTATTTTTCTGTAAGTAGGATTTTGTCTTAAACCTCCACGCTTACGGGAATAGGAGCGAAAAGGATTCACAAATAACACATAGTTTTAAAATAAATAATTGAAATCATTGATAGGTGAGATAAATAGTAATATTTTCAATTTTTATGGTTGTTGAACATAACATATGTTTCATATCATTTTCTCAATAGAATTTATTAAATTTGAAGTCTTAAAAATTCAATATATGAGAGTTTTACAATTCAGAGAGGCACTTAGAGAGGCAATGCAAGAAGAGATGAGAACCGATGAAAACATCTATGTGATGGGAGAAGAGGTTGCTGAGTATAATGGTGCTTACAAAGTTACGCAAGGTATGTTGGACGAGTTTGGTCCTGAAAGAGTTATAGATACACCAATTGCTGAGAATGGTTTCGCAGGTATTGGTGTTGGTTCAGCAATGAACGGTTTAAGGCCAATTATTGAATTTATGACTTTTAACTTTTCACTTGTTGCTATTGATCAGATTATCAATGCAGCAGCAAAAGTGAAGTTGATGAGTGGGGGACAATTTAATGTTCCAATAGTTTTTAGAGGTCCAACTGCTTCAGCTGGTCAATTAGGAGCTCAACACTCGCAAGCATTTGAAAACTGGTATGCTAACTGTCCTGGATTGAAGGTGGTTATCCCAGCAACACCAGCTGATGCTAAAGGTTTATTAAAAGCCTCAATTAGAGATAATGATCCCGTTATTTTTATGGAGAGCGAGCAAATGTATGGTGATAAAGGTGAAGTTCCAGATGGAGAATATATTATTCCATTGGGAGTTGCTGAGGTGAAAAGAAGGGGAGATGATGTAACAATTGTTACTTTCGGTAAAATTTACCATACTGTTGTAAAAGCGGCTGAAGAATTAGAGCAGAGTGGGATTTCTGTAGAAATTGTTGATTTAAGAACTGTTCGTCCTATTGATTATGACACTGTTTTTGAATCTGTAAAGAAAACAAATAGATTAGTTATTGTTGAAGAGGCTTGGCCACTTGCATCAATTTCAACTGAAATAGCATATAAGGTTCAGAGAGAAGCTTTTGATCATTTAGATGCTCCGATTGAAAGAGTAACAATGAGAGATGTTCCAATGAGTTACGCTGCTAATATGGTTGAAGCAACACTTCCAAACAAAGGAAGGATTATTGATGCTGTTAACGCGGTTACTTACACGAAATAAGAAACTAGTTACTGATTTTTAAATATATTAAAACCCCTAAGTTGAATTGCAATTTAGGGGTTTTTTGTACTCAAAAAATCACTGTTTGATATAAGTGATAATGTGGAATAATTTATATGATCGTAGTATTTACCTCAATGGATTACTCTTCGCTATTTTTGCACAAAAAAAACCTATATCAAATTAATGATATAGGTTAGTGTGTCTTTTATTAAGAGAGATAAACTCTTATAATTTGAACGCAGATTTTACTTTGTCTACGTAATCTAACTTTTCCCAAGTAAATAATTCTATTTCGAATTCTTTAGCAATCCCATCAGAACCAGTAAATGATTTTTTAACTACTTCGTTTTTACGGCCCATATGTCCATATGCAGCAGTTTCTAAATACATTGGATTTCTTAATTTTAATCGCTGTTCGATAGCATAAGGACGCATATCGAAAATTTGTTCTACAATTTTAGCTATTTCACCATCATCAAGTCCAACTTTAGCTGTTCCATATGTACTTATAAAAATCCCCATCGGCTCAACAACACCAATTGCATAGGAAACTTGTACCAATACTTCAGTACATAATCCTGCAGCAACTAAGTTTTTAGCAATATGACGGGTAGCATAAGCCGCTGATCTATCTACTTTAGAAGGATCTTTCCCCGAAAACGCTCCGCCTCCGTGTGCTCCTTTCCCTCCGTATGTATCAACAATTATTTTCCTTCCAGTTAATCCCGTATCTCCGTGAGGTCCTCCAATTACAAATTTTCCAGTTGGGTTAATATGGTAGACAATGTCATCGTTAAATAAAGCTTGTAAGTTAGTTGGTAATTTAGCAACAACTCTTGGTATTAATATCTCAACAATATCTGTTTTGATTTTTGCAAGCATTGTAGCTTCTTCATCAAAATCATCATGTTGTGTGGATAAAACAATAGAATCAATTCTTAAAGGAACATTTTTTTCAGAATATTCAATTGTTACTTGAGATTTTGCATCAGGACGTAAGTAAGGAATTAACTTAGCTTCTCTACGTAATTCAGCATGCTCAATTAATATTTTATGAGAAAGATCTAAAGCCAAAGGCATATAGTTTTCAGTTTCTACAGTGGCATAGCCGAACATCATACCTTGATCTCCCGCTCCTTGCTCTTCAGGATTAACACGATCAACTCCTTGATTAATATCAGCTGACTGCTCATGTATTGCTGAAAGAACCCCACAAGAGTTCGCTTCGAACATGTATTCTGATTTAGTATATCCAATTTTTTTTATTACTTCTCTCGCAATCTTTTGAACATCTAAATATGTATTTGATTTTACTTCTCCTGCTAGAAAAACTTGTCCAGTTGTTACTAGTGTTTCACAAGCAACTTTTGAATTAGGATCGAAAGCTAAAAAGTTATCTATTAGCGCATCAGAAATTTGATCTGCTATTTTATCTGGGTGTCCTTCTGAAACTGATTCAGAAGTAAATAAATAGTTTGCCATTTAAAAACTCTTAGTTCGTTATAATGCAAAAAAACAACTATTATTTCTAAATAAAAAATAGTTTAGGCACTAAAGTCATTTTTAGTAAGGTTTTGGAATATTTCTTCTAATTTGTTTTCCGTTATCTGCATACTTATTACTATATTACCTTGATTTATAGCTGTTTGTGAAATTTCGGATCGAACGTCTAAATCTGAATGAATCTTGTATTTATTGCCTTCAATTTGTTCTACTTTATTTATTTGTTCTATTTCTTTAAGTAGTTGTTTATCTATGGTTTTTTCGAATTCTACTTCAAGAATAATCTCTTTTGATGCTTTTAAATTAGCGATCTGACTATCTGCTACTATTTCACCTTGTTTAATAATAATAACTCGATCGCAGAGTGCTTCAACTTCTTGCATGATATGGGTTGATAGCATGATGGTTTTGGTTTTTCCAATCTGTTTTATTAGATTTCTTATATCCTTTAGCTGATTAGGATCCAATCCTGTTGTGGGTTCATCTAATATTAATACTTCTGGATCATGAATTAATGCACTTGCTATTCCAACGCGTTGGCGAAATCCTTTTGATAATTCGCTGATTTTTTTATTTTTTTCGGGGGTTAAACCGGTTATTTCAATCATTTCATCAATTCTTGACTGCTTATTCTTGATTTTATGTATATCTGCAATAAAAGCTAAAAATTCTTTTACGTACATATCTAGATACAAAGGATTGTTTTCTGGTAGGTATCCTATTTTTTGTTTTGAACCAATGGGATTGTTATTTACGTTAATACCACAAACCTCTACAACTCCTTTGTTTTGAGTTATATAGCTGCATATTATCTTCATTATTGTAGACTTTCCTGCTCCGTTTGGACCCAGAAAACCGACAATCTCACCGGTGTTAATTTCGAAGCTAATATTGTTTAAAGCCTTTTGCTTTCCGTATGTTTTTGTAATATTTTTAACCTTAATCGACATATCTTATCTGAATTGTTCTACTAAAATATTAATTTTAAACATATGAAAGGACTTGTTGTCAAATCAACTGGTAGTTGGTATAAGGTACGTAAAGAAAGTGGAGATATTATCGAGTGCCGCTTAAAAGGTAAATTTAGAATGCAAGGACTGAAGGTTACTAACCCTATTTCGGTTGGTGATTGGGTAGGGTTTGATGAAGAAGATGGAAAAAAAACTGGTGTTATAAAAGCAATCGAAGATCGAAAAAACTACATCATTAGAAAGTCTGTTAATCTTTCCAAGCAGTATCACATTATCGCTTCAAATGTAGATCAAGCAATATTAATTGCTACAATTATACAACCTGAGACTCGATTAGAATTTATTGATAGATTTTTAGTTACGGCGAGTGCTTATAATATCCCAACAACTATTCTAGTCAATAAATTAGATGTTTATTCTGATAAGGAGTTGGAAATTTTGGCAGATTGGGCAATGATTTATGAAGAAGCGGGAATTGATATCATTCCTATTAGTGTTGAAAAAGAGGTTAATCTTGAGAAGGTAAATGAATTGTTGAAAGACAAAATATCTGTTGTGTCTGGTAATTCGGGAGTAGGTAAGTCCAGTTTGCTTAATAAAGTTTCTGCTGATTTTGAGTTGAGAACTTCTGAAATATCAGAGGCGCATGAACAAGGTGTACATACAACTACATTTGCTGAAATGTTTGAACTGCCTCAAGGTGGATTTGTGATCGATACACCTGGTATAAGAGGTTTGGGTGTGGTAGATATTGAAAAAGAGGAGTTGGGTAATTTCTTTCCTGAAATTCTTAAAAATAAACCAGATTGTAAATTTAACAATTGTGTACACATTAATGAGCCAAAATGTGCTGTTAAAGCTGCTGTTGAGGCGGGGGATATAGCAGAACAACGTTATAATTCCTACTTAAGTATTTTTAACAATGATGATAAGGAAAATTACAGATAATGAGAGCAGTTGTTCAAAGGGTAAACAGTGCTTCTGTCAAGGTGGAAATAAAAACCATTGGTGAAATTGAAACGGGATTGTTAATTCTGTTAGGAATAGAAGATGCTGATACGGTGGAGGATTTAAATTGGCTTGCCGGAAAAATAGCACGTTTAAGAATTTTTGGAGACGAGGTTGGTGCAATGAATAAATCCTTAATTGATATAAAAGGAAACGCTTTAGTTGTTAGTCAGTTTACATTATTTGCAAGTACTAAAAAAGGGAATCGACCAAGTTTTAAGAAGTCTGGAGAACCTGTTTTTGCTGAAAAAATGTATGAAAAATTTATTGGTGTTTTAGGCGAATTAATTAACAAGAGAGTTCAAACAGGAGAATTTGGAGCGAAAATGCAGGTTGAATTATTAAATGATGGTCCGGTTACTATTGTATTTGATACAAATAATAAGGACTAGTTTTAGTAAATCAACAAAATTAGTCAGTGTGAATAAAGTTTTATAGATGGTTTCCTAAAATCGATTTACACTATTTTTGTATTGATTAATAAAAAAAGCGATTCAGAATTGTATCTGAATCGCTATTAATATTACTTTTTTATGAACTTAAATATAAGGGTATTTAAAAAAAACAAACACTTTAAGTGTTAAAGAACTACAAAGCAGCTAAAGCTGATTCATAATTTGGCTCTTCAGTAGTTTCAGCAACTTGTTCAGTGTAAACTACTTTACCTTCAGGGTTAATTACAACTACTGCTCTCGAACTTAAACCAGCTAAAGGACCAGTAGTGATTTCTAAACCATAATCTTTACCGAATTGTCCCGTATTGAAGTCAGAAAGCATTACTACATTCTCGATTCCTTCGGCTCCACAAAATCTATTTTGAGCAAATGGTAAATCTCTTGAAATACACAGTACTGTAGTGTTTGTAAGTTCAGCTGCAGTTTTATTGAATGTGCGAACTGAAGTAGCGCAAGTACCTGTATCAACACTTGGGAATATATTTAATACTAAGTTTTTTCCTTTGAAGTCAGCTAAGGTTTTTGGTGCTAAATCTGCTCCAATTAAGCTGAAATCTGCTGCTGAATTTCCAACTGCTGTTAATGCACCAATTGTATTTATTGGGTTTCCTTTTAATGTAATTTGAGCCATTGCTTTTATTTTAAAAATGAATATGTGTTCGTCTAAATTACTTTAAAATTTTAAAACTTCCATATAAACTGAGGCTATATTACCTTTTTAACCAACCAGCAATACTTCTTCGTTCTCTTGTATTTGAAGGTTGAACCTCATGTTCCATTTCATCACTTCTAAAAAACACCAATCTTCCTCCTGATGGAGTAATATTTTTTTGAGCGCCATTTTTGGGATATAAAGAGAGTGCACCTTCGTCTGTATCCTTCCAATCCTTATTTAAATATAAGATGATTGAAAATTGTCTGCCTTTTTCACTTTTAAATTGATCTAAATGCCTTTTGTAAAATTTTGTTTTTTCGTAAGTAGAGTAGTGGCTTTCAAAACTATTTATAGCTGTAAAACAGGTGTTATTTAAATGTTCCACGAACTTGTTGATTTTATTTAAATAGATGATTTCAGAAGGATTAATACTCGCATTATCGATCCAGTGTATCTTATCTCCTCTAATCTTTTTATTGATATGAACAACCTTTTTATTGCCTAAGCCAGAAGCCTTTAATTCCCCTAATTTATTTAAATCTTTTAGGTTGTCCCTTAATCCTTGGACAGTACTTGGAGAAATAAAATTATCACAGTATCCGTAGTTATTATCAATCATTCCTTGGATTAATTCTTCGAATTGATTTTGATCGTGATGCTCATCAGTACTCATAAGTATATCGTAGTTTAACCCGAACGTATTGCTTTACAAATATAGGTTATCAGCAAGGACGTCAATTTAAAATGGATTACACCTTGTTATTTGATAATAATGCGGATAGAGTACAATTAGCTAGCTGTGACAGTGCTTTTTATTAGTGAAATATGGGTGTTTTATAGTTTTTAAAATTACTAAATCCCTTTTGGGTATTAGCTTTATAAAAAGTTGTATTTATTCAATATTACTCCTAATTATGTGAATTAAAAATATACAGTAATTCGTATGAATGGACGCTCTTGTTTTGATATCATCAGCTTTGGTCTCTAAAAAATGAATTAATAGTAAAAAGGAATTATCGATTTCTAAACCCAAATAATTAGGTGTTTATTTTCTAGTGCTAAATTCTTTAAAGGGAACTTCTGTGAAAACAATAATAGTGACTAAGTAGTAAATAGATAGTTTAACTTATTGATTTTTTTACTGTACAGGAAAAATTTATTTTAACGGCATCAACAGTCTTTTTTTTTATTCACTTATATTTTCTCTGATCCATGCGGCATTGATGTACAAAAAATTATAATCACTTGAGTGAAATAGATTTTCCTTGTAGATTCGATTTTCAAGTTCATTAATCTCATGATTGTACTGATTGAAAAATTGATCCAAGAACATTTTTTTAGACATGCGATCGAGATGGAATAAATAAGCCTTAACGAACTCTTTATTCGAAAATAAATTTGACCATTCTAGGGATATTAAAGCTTGATCATCAAGAGTAAATGCTGATAGCGGTTTCCAGTTTGATCCATCAAATCCAATCGGTTCTAATCTACCACTTGAGGGATTGTAGTAGAACCTCCTGTTGTGCCACCTAAGACCTTGATGTGTGTTGGTTAGATCAGAAGTTGCTAAATGAATTGCAAGTTTATTAACGTCAAATACCTCATTAACATCTTTCTGTTTATTTCTAAAATTATTTAGTAGATTTTTTGCAGTTCTTACAATATTTGAATCGAGTGGAGCATAATATTTAAACTCTTTAATAGGAGAATTTAGGTATATTTCTTTTTCGTTCTTGTATTTAACAGAGTCATTTAATCGTCCATGATTCCAAAATAAATCTTCGGATATACAGATAATAGGCCCTGGCGCTCTATTGAAACGATCTGTTAAATAATAAGTGAAATGTTCTTCAAAAGTACAGATGGTCTTATTGTTATTGATGTTTAATACCACAACATCAGACCGAAGGGATAGCACATATTGCTGCTCAATAATTTTGAGAAAAATCCATTCTGTCATAAAGTGTCTTGCGCCAAAAGATTGCAACGAAAATTTATTAGTTTCCAAAACTTTTTTGTTTCCAACTACCTTTACACGGTAGGAAGGAGGGTTTGAATTGTAATGATCTAATTGATCTCCTTTTAGCCTGATTTTTACATTGCTAATTTCGTTATTATATTTTAATGATGCCTTTACGTAGCGCTTATGAGTTGCTTTAACTTTTTTGTTTTTTAGAACATCATTACGTAACGAATCTAAGATTTGAAACTGTTTTTCGGGAATTGTAATTTCTACAGTTTCTATATTAGCTGATAATGATCGGCAATAGTGATAAGGTTTAAGTACTAAATCTTGTTATGAAAACATAAAGTATTACTGCTATACAAAAGACCCCAGCAATCCATTTTTTATAATTTATCATATTAGTCAAATACCTTGGGTTTTTAGTTTTGATCCGAATTACAGATGTCTAAGGTAGTATTATCAGGAATATTTATAATGAAAATTATTTATTAATCTACTTTTATAAATATTTATAGCAGCTCTCTTTTTCCTGTCCATTTAATGGGGTAATCCAGTGGTGTTAAAATTTCCGACAGAATCGCAATAAAAGTAGAAATGCCCAATAACACACTAATTCATGTTCCCTGAGCATTTTTTGAGTATGCTTTAAAGGCAAAAGCCTCTCCTAGAACAATTATGGAGATCAAGTGTGACCATTAATAATATTTGTCCGATTCTCATATTTTCTGATTTTAATATCTATCATTGTGAAATCCGGAACCTCGGAATAGGTATATTGCCCGTTTTTATTTTACTAATAGGGCTTTCCATTTGTTAGATTCGGCAAATTCTTTTACAATTCTATTCCGCTCGATTAGTAATTCAGTCATATATTTTTCAAGAAATAATTTATCTGCTATCTTTCCTAAAAATCCTAGTGGGGATTGATAATCGAAAAGATCGATCATTAGTGTTTTACCATTTAATTCCTCAAAGTGATGTTCATGTTTAAATCTCTTAAATACTCCTTTCTGCATTTCGTCCACAAAGTAATTTGGACGCTCGTAAGCTGTAATTATCGAAGTGAGTTTCTGATAAACACCAAAGTGTTTTGCCCGCCAAGTTACGCTCTCGTTCATTTCTATTAAACCGCTTATTTTTCCAGCGACGGCTTCTTCGTTAGTATGTTGAGTTGAAATTTTATGTAAATCAATACTTCTCGATAAATCAAAAACAATTTTTTTTTCGGCGTTTATTTCGGTTCGAAGTTCAATTATTGGCATTTTGATGTTAGTTTTTTTTGCGATATTTTTTATAAAAAAAATGTATTCTTTATTCTGTTAGATAGCTTCCTTTTTTGGCTTCAGTTGTTTAGTAACAATTGCTAAAGATTATGATAAAAAAAGTTCGAGCCAGTGATTACTATTTCGAGCCTTATATTATAGATCGTGTTAATATTATTTATTTATTGCTTCTTCAATGGATTTAGCTGTATCCAAAACAGTTTTTTCAAAAGCCATTGGTGTCCAATTAAAAGTTTTCATTGTTTCAGTTACATCAGCATTGAAAGTGTTCCCAATAAAGGGAAGCATTCCTTTAAGGTCGTTATTAAAATTAGCCATAAATTTTAGTAAGAAATTGGGCGCTAGTTTAGTACTTACTTTTGGATATCCATTAGATTTTAAAACCTGGGCTATCTCTTGAAAAAAGTGAGGCTTCTCAGTACTCACTATAAATCGTTTACCGTTAGCTGCATCGTTTTCTAGTGCTTGTACATGAATATTTGCAATATCTCTAACATCAGACATATTCATTGCTGATTTTGGTATCATCGGCATTTTCCCAGTCATTAAATCCTTAAACATAGACATGGACTCTCCAGATAAATTACCAGATAAAGTAGGTCCATATACAGGTCCTGGATTTATGACTACCAATTCAAGTTGGTACTCACCCTTTTGATTATTGATGAAATCCCAAGCACTTTTTTCAGCAAGTGTTTTACTCTTCATATATGCTGTGGTATGCTTTGCGTTAACATTTGTCCAGCTATCTTGGTTAAAGTTTATCGAGCCATTCGCTTCTTCTAGCATAGCAACTATTGAAGAGGTAATCACCATTCTTTTGATGCCCGATTTTTTTGCTGCTTTTAAAGCCCGTTGAGTTCCTTCTACTGCAGGTTTAATTAGTTCATTTGCATCTTTAGGTTCTCTTGTAATAAAAGGGGAAGCTACATGTAAAACATAATCGCATCCCTTCATAGCATCATTCCATCCTTTATCTTTTAAAAGATTTAGTTCGCAAAATTCTAAATTGTCTTTTACGTCGACAACTGTTTTAATACCTTTTTTAACTTCATCCGATTTGTATAAGCTTCTTAAAGAACCTCTTACCGCGTAGCCATTTTTTAATAATTCAGCGGCACAATGTTGTCCAATATATCCTGAAATTCCAGTTACTAATACCTTCTTCATATCTAATTTTTAAATCTTTGTCTGAGGTGAATATACAAACTTACTTTTAAAGAGTTTTCAAACAGTAATGCAGGTATTGCTAATAATGTATCATCTTCCAGACTGAATAAATTAGTAGAATGTAAAATTATTCGAAAAGAAAATTAACCCAATAACAAACAAAAAAACATTTATATTTTAACTGATAAAGGTTTTAATTTAACAGCCATAATTATTGATTTATGTTTGTAGAGTTATCGAAATATGCTACAATATCATTTTGCATTATCTTCTGAAGTTTATTTCGATCCCGTAGAGTCGAATAAGGAATTATTTATCAATCTGTTGGTTGAGAATTATAAAATAAAAATTGGAAGCAACAAGATGCATAGTTTTTTTTAATAAAGTAATAAATACTTTAGGTTCAATATGTTTGGATAATTAAAAGTAAATCCGCTTTTAGGGGTTAGATTTATGAATGAAGCAGATGAATTTTTTAACTAAACGAAGCTATAGATCTAATAGTTTAATGCAATTATAAGGCACTAAATTATCCTCTTTATATTTCCTTGATTATTTGTCTTACTTTCTCCCAGAATAATTTAACAGCACGAGTGGGTTTTTCTGTAAATTCAGCGAAAGTGAGTAGATTTTTTTCAAAAAAAGTTTCTGGGAAATCTCCTACCTTATTACCCACTTCCATAAAAGCCATATTCCAATGGTCGAATATCCGTTCGTTTTTTTCGCCAGTATATAACAACTTCACATTAAAATGCCTATTGTCTTGCTCAATTCTTGAGTATGTTTCTTTTATTATTTTTTCATTGCCTTCTAAAATTTGAGTAAACTGTCCTTTATGGTATAAGAGACAGCCCGTAATTTTATTTTTAGAATTGATCGCTCTAGACGTTTCTAAAATATTTTTAACATCAGCCATATCTAGATTAGTTCTAGCTATTGAACTGTATACTAATTCATACATATGTTTCTTGTTTAATCACTAATAACGGTTAAATCTATTGTTTAATAGACTATTATCTGAAAGTTAGCACTGAAGTTTGAAAAACATAAAGAAAAGTAATTAAGCTGGTAATCATTTTAAATAGATATACGCTTGAAGTAGTAATATATTACTTTGTACGCTCAGTAGTATACAAAATCAAATCGATTAGACTTTGCTTTGATGCAGTATCAGGATATATTTTCAAAATGTTCATAGCTTGATCACGGTATTCGTACATCTTTTTCTTCGTGTACTCAATTCCTCCAGAAGTCTTAACTCTGTCGATTAATTCGTTTACTTTTTTCTGATTTTCATTGTGTTTTTTTACAATACTAATCATCCATTTTTTCTCCTTTTTCTCAGCATGATTAAGCGCATAAATTAGAGGGAGTGTCATCTTTCGTTCCTTGATATCAATCCCAACAGGTTTTCCAATTAGACTTGCAGTAGACTCATAATCAAAAAGATCATCTTTAATTTGAAAGGCAATTCCAATTTTCTCACCCAGCAATCTTAATCTTTCAATTTCCTCTTCATTTGCTCCAGCAGAAGATGCGCCACTAGCACAACAAGCTGCAATTAATGAAGCTGTTTTCTGACGTATAATATCAAAGTAAACATCCTCTTTAATATCTAGTCGGCGTGCTTTTTCAATTTGTAAAAGCTCCCCTTCACTCATTTCTTTGGTTGCACCTGAAATAATTTCTAAGAAATCATAATCCCTGTATTGAGCGGCTAGTTGTAAACCTTTACTCAATAAAAAATCTCCAACTAAAACAGCTATTTTGTTTTTCCAAAGGGCATTTATTGAGAAAAAACCTCTCCGTTTGTAAGCATCATCCACAACATCATCGTGAACCAATGTTGCTGTGTGAATCATTTCAATTAAACTGGCTGCTCTGAAACTTCTTTCTGTTGTTCCTCCACAGATATTTGCGGCTAAAAAAACAAACATTGGACGCATTTGTTTTCCTTTTCGCTTAACAATATAGTGGGTTATTTTATCCAATAAAGGAGCATTACCTTTCATCACTTCTTTAAACTTGTCTTCAAACAAGTTCATTTCTACTGCTATTGGTGCTTTTATGGATTTTATAGATGCCATTTCTAAAACAAAGTTAGTTAAAATAACCTACAAAATGACGCGTATAAAGTTACTTTCTAGGTTTTTAATTGTTACACTATTATGAAGCAGCTATTTATGATCTTGTTTTCACTATTTCTTACATCATGTTGTTCTCCAAGGTACATTACGGATCCCTTTATATCTAGGACTAAAACAATTTAGTCCAGGCTGTACCTTGAATACTTGTGAAAACGAAAATAAAGATTGTAAAGTAAGACCTTGGACAAATATCGAATATTATTTCGGGAAAAATAGAACTTTAAAAATCGGACAATACTACCATGGTTTTAGTTCAAAAAAAATGGCGTCTATTGGAATTAATTGGCTGCATCCAGGCAAAAAATTAAATGGTATCAATGCCGGTATTCAAATTGGTTTTGTCCCTGTAAACGGTTTTTTTACGATGTTTGTGGGATTAGAATATAGTAGATATAATAAAAATATTGGCAGTCAAGTTATAACTCCAATATTTTCTTACAGCATCCCTTCTAAATTTGTTAATCATTTTCAAGTTAAGACTGGTTATAATATTGGTTTGATATCGATGCAGAAATTAGGGTTTTACTTTGGAATAAACAAACAAATTCCGCTTACGGAATTAATTGGCTTCTAGTTTGAATCATAATAGTAAGCTTCTGAAAATTTTTAAACATCAGATTTTATTCAAGTAATCCTAAGCTTGTAGTGTTGCCATTTCTTGGGAAAGGCTAACTAAAATAAGCGATAGTATGATCGGTGAGGAAAGACCTTATATCTTTGTTAAGAGAATATTTGTGATGCCAATTACACTAGTTTTAAAATATTGCTAAGCTCTGGTAAAAAAGCAATTATATATTTTGTTTTGGGATTGATACTCAAATCTCAATTGCAGTATTTGTTTTCACAGAATTATAGTTTTATTTAACAGTATGTTATCCGTTAATAACAGAAAAGGATTGTCGAACGGGAAATATCTCCGTTAACTAATACAGACAGCAACTTTAATATTTGACATAAGTAAAGCATACAAATAGACGTTCTTTAAAATATACTCAATTCGTAAAACATCGGTTCTCCCAGTATTTTTCCCAAGTCAGTAAATGACATCCCCCACTATAAGAATCGGTGTTTTTTTATGTTTAAATTTTTTATTTATCGTGAACATTACTCCATTATGTTTTTAATAAAAAAGTATAGAAATTAATAAAAAAAGAGGTTTAGTTTGAGAGTCATTATCCAATTTTAATTATTTTATTTCAGAATAATATTTTAACAAATCATGTGATTTCCATTCAAAATGTTCTGCAGAGCGTAATAAAGTACTTTAATTTTTATTGGAATTACAATAAACCTGCTAATTGGGACTGATTATTTAGATGCCTTCCTTCTATTGTATTTAAGTCTTGTAAATAGGAGCCACCTGTTATTCCTCTTCGTAATGCACATCTTGTTTCCCGCAATGACACCGATATTTTTAAACAATTAGTGTTTATTTGCAAGTTGACCACAAGCGGCATCAATATCCTTACCTTTTGACCTCCTTATATTTACAACTAATCTGTTTTTCTCTAAATGATTAACAAATGCATTCAATCGTTCAGGTGTCGTCTGTTTAAACTCTCCACCTTCAATTGGATTATATTCGATGATGTTTATTTTACAAGGAATCTCTTTGCAAAAAGCAGCAAGTTGAGCAGCATCTTCAACACCATCGTTAAAATCTTTAAAGACAATATATTCAAAGGTAACTCTAGTTCCTGTTTTTTCATGAAAATAAAGCAACGATTCTGACAATGCTGTTAATGAATTTTGTTCGTTAATTGGCATAATATAATCTCGTTTCTTATCATCGGCAGCATGTAATGAAACAGCTAAATTGAACTTTACTTCGTCATCCCCTAATTTTTTAATCATCTTTGCAATCCCTGCTGTAGAAACCGTAATTCGTTTTGGTGACATACCTAAACCATCAGGGGATGTTATTTTAGCTATAGATTCCATCATTCCTTTGTAATTTAACAAAGGTTCACCCATTCCCATATAGACAATATTGGTTAGCGGTTGATTATAGTTTTGTTCTGCTTGATTTTTAATGTGGACAACTTGATCGTAAATCTCATCAAAACCAATATTTCGTAGTCGTTTTAATGTTCCAGTTGCACAAAATTTGCAAGTTAAACTACAACCAACTTGAGAGGAGATACAAGCTGTCATTCTATCTGTTGCCGGAATTAATACCCCCTCAACAATACTTCCGTCGTGTAATTCGAAAGCATTTTTAATAGTTCGATCAGAACTTATTTGTGTTGTTTTAATTTTTACTGCTAGAATCTCGAAATGTTCTTTTAGTTTATCTCTAGTGGAAATCGATAAATTTGTCATCGCATCAAACGAATGAGCCCCTCTTTTCCAGAGCCATTCATAAACTTGTTTTGCTCGAAACGCTTTATCTCCAATTTCAATAAAAAAAATCTGTAATTCTTTTCGAGATAAATTTCTAATGTTCTTTTTCTTTTCCATTGCAATAATTCGATTGCAAAGTTAGTTGAAAAGTAATTGAAATTCCAGTTAGTTTCATTAAATTAGTGCGCAATTACTATTTATACCAACTACTTATGAAATATTTCGCTCTTGTTACGCTAGCTTTAATTATTACTTCTTGTAGTTCAGGGAAATTCAGATCTTATTGTGATCCCTTATATTTGGATTCTGATGATCCTTCAGTGATAAAATAATTTCATTTATTTTTGAATAAATCTCTGTTTATCAACGCGTAATCACGTAACTATAATCTAATAAAAAATAGCTTTTTCATTTGGCCTTTTATAGTTTTTTGTTTTTTTAATTTCTTTTGGGAAAAACACTTTAATAATTATGTTGTGGTATTCGATTTCCGAGTCGAGTTGTGATTTTAAATATTATCTGTTTTTTTTGTAAAAACTCAGCTCAAATCATGGAGGTAATAAGACATTGTTAAAATCATTTTTAGAGTTGATTTGATTGTTTCGCTTAATTTAAATATTGGGAAAGTAAACGTTAAGTAAGTAATGGCTGAATTTAAATTAATAGAGTAATAACCCAGTTTGTTTTTTTAGTAAAATTTTGAGTTATTTTTTTTATTTACAAAATGTAACCAATATTTCATTTACGTAGGTTTCAGTTTTTTTTATAAAATATTCTTGTGAAATTATTTGCTGTAAACCTATTGGGATTAACTAGATATAATCTTAATTTTGCAACATGGCTAAAAAATTCACAATTACTACTGCTTTACCTTATGCTAATGGTCCTTTACATTTAGGACATGTTGCTGGTGTTTATATTCCTGCTGATATTTATGCAAGGTATTTAAGAGGAAAAGGAGAAGACGTAGTTTTGATTGGAGGAACAGATGAACATGGTGTTCCAATTTCAATAAAGGCAAAAAGTGAAGGTGTTTCACCAAAGGAAGTAGTTGATAGATACCATAATATTATAAAAAATTCATTGAAAGGTTTAGGGATTACGTTGGATTATTTTGGGCAGACTTCATCAACAATACACCACGAAATGTCTTCTGATTGGTTTAAAACACTTGCTGAAAAAGGAGAGTTTAAGGAAGATGTTTCTGAACAATATTATGATGAGGAAAATAATCAATTTTTGTCTGATAGATACATCACAGGTGAATGTCCTTCTTGCCATAAAGACGGAGCTTACGGAGATCAGTGTGAGAAATGTGGAACTGCCCTAAGTCCTACAGAACTGATTAACCCAAAATCTGCAATTAGTGGAAACAAGCCAGTTTTAAAGGAAACAAAACACTGGTTTCTACAGTTGGATAAATACGAACCTTGGTTAAAGGATTGGATAGAATCCAAAAAATCAATTTTAAAACCAAATGTTTACGGTCAGGTTAAATCATGGTTAGACGCAGGTTTACGTCCAAGAGCAATCACACGAGATTTAGATTGGGGAATTCCTGTTCCATTATCAGGAGGAGAAGGCAAGGTGCTTTATGTATGGTTTGATGCTCCAATAGGTTATGTATCATTCACCAAACAATTAATAGAAAGTAAACCTGAGCAATTTGCTGGTAAAACTTGGGAAGATTATTGGAAGAAAGACGGAGACTCAACTTTGGTTCATTTTTTAGGAAAGGACAATATTGTCTTTCATTGTATTATTTTCCCATCGATGTTAAAGCAAATGGGAGATTATATTTTACCTGAAAATATTCCTGCTAACGAGTTTTTAAATTTAGAAGGAGAGAAATTTTCTACTTCCAAAAACTGGGCAGTTTGGTTGGATGATTTTTTAGTTGAATTTCCTGATCAAACAGATACTTTACGATATGTTTTATGTTCTATTTTACCAGAACAGAAAGATGCAGATTTTACTTGGGCTGATTTTCAAGCTAAAAACAATAATGAGTTGGTTGCCAATTTAGGGAATTTTGTAAATCGTGCTTTGGTATTAACTCAAAAGTATTGGGGAGGAACTATTCCTGCTCAAAATGAGGTAACGGAGATGGATCAATCGGTTTTAAGTGATTTAAAATCTTATCCTTCAAAAATATCTACAAGTATCGAAAAACATAGATACAAAGAAGCACTTGGTGAATTCATGAAGTTATCTGCTTTAGGTAATAAGTATCTTGCAGAAACTGAACCTTGGAAACTGATAAAAACAGATGAGGCGAGAGTTCAAACTATTATGAATATCGCATTGCAGATAACAGCTGCATTATCAGTACTAGCAGAACCTTTCTTGCCAGAAACTTCGAAGAATTTAAAAGCAATGATGAACTACGATGGTATTGCTTGGAGTGCTGTTGCTGATCGTAATATTGAAGCGGGACACACAATTAACAAACCATCATTACTGTTTCAGAGAATTGATGATGACGTAGTGGAAGCGCAAAGAACAAAATTACTAGAATCAAAAGCGGAGGCTGAAGCCGCTGCTAAAGTGGTTACGCCACAAAAGGACCCAACTACTTTCGAAGATTTCCAAAAAATGGATATAAGAGTAGGGACAATTATCGAAGCTGAAAAAGTAAAGAAATCTAAGAAACTTTTAAAACTGAAAGTTAATACGGGAATTGATGAACGAACTGTTATTTCAGGAATTGCCCAATTTTATAAACCAGAAGATATAATTGGTCGGCAAGTATCAATCCTCGTAAATTTAGCCCCTCGAAAAATGATGGGAACTGAATCACAAGGAATGATATTAATGGCAGAAAATAACAAAGGAGAATTACAATTTATTGCACCAAGTGTGTCATCCGACAATGGTGGAATTATCGCATAAGTTGTATATTTAACGTGTAAAAGAGCTTTAAGATGAGAGGAAATAAGTTTACTGTAATCGGAATGGGGAAATATGGAAAAGCAATTGCCCATATTTTAAGTAACAGAGGTGCGGAAGTTATTGCTATTGATAACCGTGAAGAGCTTATTGAAGCGGTTCAGGATGAAGTCGCATTAGCTGTTACAATGGATGCTACAGATAGGAAGGCTTTAGAGGCTCATAATATTCAAGAATCTGATGCAGTTGTAGTTGCTATTGGATCGAATTTCGAAGCTTTAATTTTATGTTGTTTTCAACTTCAGGAATTAGGAGTTGATAGAATTATTGCACGTGCAAATGATGAACGACAGAAAGCAATTCTTCAAAAGATGGGTATTGAGGAAATCTTAGAACCTGAAAAGGAGATTGGAATTTTCATATCGGAACAGTTAATCAATCCAAACATTGTTTCTTTTTTACAACTTCCTGATGATTATGAAGTTGCGGAAATAAAACCGCCTTCTGGAATTGCAAATAGAACTGTTTTGGATGTTGCTTTAAGGAGTAAATACCGACTAAATTTAATCACTATTAAACGTTGTTTTGATGAGGATAAAGGAGGTAGTATTGAAGTAATTCAGCATATATTAGGAGTTCCTTCCACTGATACAATTATTCGGGATTCTGATACACTTATTGTGTTTGGAACAGCTAGAGATATTAAGAGGTTTATTGAGATTAATAATTAAGGATTGGTTAATAGATAGATCGAAAAAAAATTAACTGAATTAGGTGCATTTTGGGTAATAAATTTATTAAAATCAGTACTGTTTTACAGTTTTTATTGATATCACGGCTAGCAAAACATAGTCAACGTTCAAACTGTTTGTAACTAAATCTTTTTCCTCAGTAATGAATTTTTAAATAGAAGTAGGCTTTTTTTATTTCTTCAATAGTATATTTTTCACTTTCAATAATTTCCCATTTTTTTTTACAAATGTTTAAAACGACAATGTAAATGTACTACAAGTGGAGAGGGGAAATATAATAATATAGCCTTTACAATCTTTTATTGCCTATAAAATAGATCGACTGATATAAACTGTCTTGTATAGGCATCTCATTAAAATCTATTACCATTTTATCGTTTAGTTATTTTTTAAATAACCAATTACTAATGTAACGTAGCCTTTTTCAGTTAAATTATTCTGATCTTCCTGCTCAATTTTAAATCTAACTTCAATTGTAAATTTTGTGTGACTTGGTTTGAGAAATTTCAAACTTTAGTTATTTAATGAGCAGTATTATCAAAAACTAATTTTTTGATATTTATCGTGTATTTTTTAAATACAGTATTATCAATACCTCATGGTCCTTTATTTCACTCCATCTGTGAAAATAATATTTGATTCTGCACTTTCACCTTCAGCCAAAACAAGGATTCGTAATTGACTATTAAAGCGAAATGAACCGAAACTGTTTGTAGCTATTTTAGTTATAAGTTTACACGGTGATTGTCCTTCAATAGAAATTAAGAATGTGAAAAGGAGAAAATAATAATAAGCTATTTACCGAAGGTTTAGTCTGTTATACTATTTCTAATCGTTTTTGTTTTTAGTTTAATTTTGTCAAATATTTCTTTTGTAATAAAAATATTTAACTCCGATCCAAGTAGAGTTGTTTTCGTTGGATTATTTGTTTTGAAAGTTGTTTCACCGTCATCTTCAAGTTTTACTTCTGCAAAAAGTAATTCAAGTTCCGTTAATGTTTTAATTTTTTCGTCAAATTCTGAATCTTCAACTGATTGTAGCATTTTAATTAAATTAGATAAGGCTGGTTTTTGTTCCGCAATTTTATTCCAAATTGGCTGCTCTTTTCCTTCATCAAGTTTTAAATTAACCGCAATGTAAAGTCCTTCAATCCAGGCTCCAAGTAATATGTATTTAGATACAGACGATCTGTCGTTATCCTGTAAATATAAATCAGTTTCCATATAAGTTGAAGCAATGATATCTATTAAAGAGTCATTATTATCCATGTTCCCTTCAATTTTCATTCTAACCTCTTCTGTGAAAACACCTTCAATATTTAACTCACTTGATAATACTTGAGCAGCCCCCATAAATTTCATAGCGTCCATAGGGTAATCAAACATACTTGTAAAACTCAAATCTGCAAAATAAACACCTAAATTTAAAGATTGTTTTACATCAGTTACATAATCATTAATTGCATCAGGGTCGTTCAGTATTGAAACATCGTAAACGGCGTTTGCTGACTGTAATAATTCGGCCATTTCTAAAGGAGATGGAAGCGTATAAACAACTTTAGCAGCTGATTTTAATTCTTTTATCTGTTTAACTGTGTAAGTAATATCTTCTTCAAAGATGTCTTCTTCGTCAAAGATAAATTCTTGCTGGTTAAAGGTGGATTTCGATTCATCTTCTCCACACGAGATAAATATGAGGAAAGCAACACAATAAAAAACTTTAAGCATGACTATTTATTTCTAGCAAAAGCTTACTTCTTAATTATGTTTTTGTTTCGTTTTTTCAAGGTTTTAATTGAATTTTATTTTACATTGTGAGGTAAATTCTATACGTAGAATCGACCATATAATTTTGTGATAGTACTTTTGTTGTATCCAGAACCTTTAAAACTTGATTTTTCTTGAGGATACTTATTTTTTTTGAGCGTAGTAATTCATATTTCCTTAAAAATCCAATAAATGATAATAATCAGAATAACAATATATATCTTTCGCATCTTCTTTATTTGAAGATCTTGCGGGAATAATACTTTTTTATTGAGTTTAAATATTATTTTTGTTTTTAAATAAAGCATTCTTATGAAACTTTGGGACAAGGGATTTAACATTAATAAAGCAATTGAAGACTTTACTGTTGGGAATGATACTGAGTTAGATATGTATTTAGCGCCTTACGATGTTTTAGGGAATATAGCCCATGTAACTATGCTAACGGAAGTTGGATTGTTGGAAGTAGATGAATTACCTGCTTTAAAAAAAGAACTTTCTGAAATTTATAAAACAACTCAAGATGGTAGTTTTAAAATTGAGGATGGTATGGAAGATGTCCACTCACAAGTCGAGAGTTTATTAACTGAAAAACTAGGTGATGTAGGGAAGAAAGTACACAGTGCGCGATCTAGAAACGACCAAGTGTTGGTTGATTTAAAATTGTTTGGACGAAATGAATTAATAGAAATTGCTGACTTAACAAATAAGCTTTTTGCTGCTTTTCAAACACAAAGTGAAACAAATAAAGATGTTTTACTTCCCGGGTACACACATTTACAAGTTGCAATGCCATCTTCTTTCGGATTATGGTTTGGCGCTTTCGCTGAATCTTTAGCGGATGATATGGACTTACTGGCAACAGCTTTCAGGTTTACTAATCAAAACCCCTTAGGTTCTGCAGCTGGATATGGTTCGTCTTTTCCAATTAATAGAACAAGAACTACAGAATTACTTGGATTTGAGGATATGCATTATAATGTTGTTTATGCTCAAATGACACGAGGTAAAACGGAACGTACGGTTGCATATGCAATTAGTGCATTGGCAACTACATTGATGAAGTTTTCTGCAGATTCGTGCATGTTTATGAGTCAGAACTTTGGGTTCATTAAAGTACCTCAAGAGTTTACAACAGGATCGAGCATAATGCCACATAAGAAAAATCCCGATGTTTTTGAGTTGATGCGTGGGAAATGTAATAAACTACAAGCAATACCAGGTGAATTAGCTGCAATTATGGGTAATTTAACTTCTGGTTATTTTAGAGATTTACAGTTATTGAAGGAAAAATATATTTACGCTTTTAAAGAAATTAAAGCGTGCCTAGAGATTGCCTTATTGATGGTCCCAAATATTGAAGTAAATAAAAACATCCTTGATAATGATTTATACGATTACCTGTTTAGTGTTGAAGAGGTAAATAGAAGAGTGCTGGAAGGTATTCCTTTTAGAGAAGCTTACAAGCAAGTTGGATTGGAGATTGAAGCTGGAGAGTTCACACCAAATAAAGATGTTAATCATACGCACGAAGGATCGATTGGTAATTTATGTTCCGAAAATATTAAAGCGAAAATGGATTTTAATTTTGCTAAGATTAACAAAGTGAAAATCGATAAGGCTATTGATCAATTACTAGGTTGATTTCGAAATAAACTACAAGTACTGAGGAAGGTTTAGCTATGTTTTTATAGTATGGGTAGTCATTTTTTAAATTTTCAGGGCAGCTGATTGAACTTTTCTAAGTATTGTCACTAAATGAAAATATTGCTTCCAAATATTTTGCTGAAGGTGTTCTTCTTTTATAACTTTTACATAAAGTGAGCCCCATTCATAAAGCGAAGCATTAGGAGGAAGCCACTATTTCTATTGTCTAGTATAATGTTATAATCATCTATTAATATGTGACTTACTTAACTAATAATTTGTAGGTAAAGTGGTTGAGTAGTGTTTATTCGTGAGTATGATTTTTCCCATTTTAGGCTAATAAATAAACGCAAAGTAATTTTAATATCCCTTCGTGTTTCAATCTACTTTACTCTGAATGATTTAGCCTTTCTTATCTTCAATGGTTTTATTTATTTTTCACGAAAATTAATTTGTGTCTACTTTTTGTATTTTCTCTTTGTTCAACTTCAAATTTCCCAATAGATGTAATAAGTGGTGTTAATTTATCAAATCCATAATTTCTAGAATCAAAATTGGCTTGTTTTTTCTGTAGTAAACTACCTACGTCTCCTAGAAAAGCCCATCCATCTTCGTCTGATAAGTCTGATATAGTGGCTGAAATAAGTTTAATCACTTTTGGGGTAATCTTATCTATATTATCTTTTGAATTGTCTTTTTGACTAATACTTTCTTTCTTTTCAGATTTCTTTCTAAGTATTTCGATGTAAATAAATTTATCACAAGCAACTATAAAAGGATTTGGTGTTTTTTTCTCTCCTATTCCAATAACTTGCATACCTGCTTCACGCAGTCTTGTTGCTAATTTTGTAAAATCACTATCGCTTGAGACTAGACAAAATCCATTTACTTTTTCAGAATATAAAATATCCATCGCATCTATAATCATCGCTGAATCAGTGGCATTTTTACCAGCAGTGTATGCGTACTGCTGAATAGGTGTAATCGCGTTCTGTAGTAATAGGTTCTTCCATTTTGATAGATGCGGACTAGTCCAATCTCCATAAATTCTTTTAATAGTTGGATTACCATATTTTGCAATTTCTTCCATCATTTCAGTAACGTGTGCAGAAGGAATATTATCACCATCAATCAGTACAGCTAAATTCATATTGTTTTTTTCTTGCTTCATGTAATTTTAATAAGTGCTATTATTTAAATAAAAGTAGTTTAAAAAGTTAATATTTACAAAAGTGTGGTGGTTTCTAAATAGGTTGATAAAGTGAGGTTTTTTTAACATGTTTTTTTGTCTATTATGTGGTCCTATATTGTATTCTTATATATTTATGGAACACCCCAATGGTTTATAGTAATTCTTAACAATTTCAATTAGGTTTAGAGGAATTGGATTAGTTCTACGTTAAGTAATACTATTCAAAACAGTTTTAAAACTATTTTGAATATAAAATATGTAAAGTCTTTTAATAGGAGGTTGTAATTGACAGTACGATTTTTTTGAATCAATATTTAAATCTTGTGCGTCTGTGTAAAAATAAATTTTTGAGCTATTAGTATAATTCAGTATAGTGTTTATAGATAGGAAATATAAATACTTTCTTGCCTTTTGAAGTATACTTAAATAGAGAATTTGTTTTAGTATAATTCTAGAGATCGATCTAGTTTTGATTCTGATTAAAGTTGAATACTGGTGATGAATGACTTTATTTATAGGCTACAAAGTGTCAACTTACAAGCCAATTCGTTCTCCCATTTTAACTAATGTTTCCAGTTTGTTTTTAGTGTTTATCAAAAGATCCTGATCAATTTGGATTTTATTTTTATCAATAAATACTACAATAGTAGAACCTCCAAAAGCAAAATAACCCATTTCATCTCCTGATCTAATTTCAGATTTAGGGGTGTAGGTCTCTATGATTGTACCAACCAAAGTTGCACCAACGGGAATAAGTAAAACTTCTCCTTTGTCTGCAGTATTTAGCTTACATATCTCTCTTTTGTTTTCACAAAATACTTTTGTAAAATTACCCACTAAAGCATAAGGAGAAACTGAAAAATAATCACCTTTTATTTTAATAGTTTCAGCTGGCGTTCCTTGGTAAGGGAAATGAAAACGATGATAATCATTCGGGGCAAGCCTTAGAATGAACATTGAATCATTCTTATGTTTTTCAGCCACATTTTGGTCTCCCACGAATTCAGGAAGCGTAAATTCTCTTCCTTTTATAAAAAACGTATTTACGTCTGCAACACTTTCGAAAGCTAATAATCTTCCATCTCCAGGGGAAACAAACCCTTGTCCAATAGAACGTGATTCTGGCTTTAATTTCCGATAGAAAAAATCGTTAAATGAAGTGAATTCATTAATTTTCTTTTGAGATTCAGACATGTCTATCTTCATTGTCCTCACAAACTCAGCAATCTTTTTTACAGATTTGGATTTATTCATCTTTTTACCAATAGTGGCAGAGAAAAACTTTCTTTTTGCTAGTGGTAAAACTGTTTTTTTGCCAAAAGGATTATCGTATAAAAATTTCAATAAACCTTCAGCAGGAGGAGTTTCCAGTTCTGTTTTTCCAGTAGATCTATTTATAAATTTAATTTCCACGATTTATTTAGTAAAAAATAATATGGTACAAATGTACGCATATTGAATGAAAAGTTTAGAGGCTTAAGATAAGAATTGTTGAGCAATAATAAGAAAGGAGAATACAAAGGGAGATGCAATTAATAATCCGTCGAATCGATCTAATATTCCTCCATGGCCAGGAAGTATTTTACCCGAATCTTTTACATTCATACTTCTTTTAAATAAGCTTTCAACGAGATCTCCCATAGATCCAAATATGGAAATTATTAATCCAATACCAGCCCATTGCCAAATAGGTGTCTCTTCTGCAAAATAAACACCGCCTACTATAGCTACTGCAATTGCGAATAATGCACCTCCAAAACTACCTTCCCATGTTTTATTAGGTGAAATCCTTTCGAATAATTTATGTTTACCAATTGCACTTCCAGTAAAATAAGCCCCAGTGTCGTTTCCCCAAAGAGAGAAATAAAAGATTACAATGAAGATGTTTAAATTTCCTTTAACGGGAAATAAATGGTTGCTCAGTAATAACAAACCAAAAGGGATTGCTACGTATATTGATGGGAGTAAAGTGTGAACAATATTTGAAAATGGATGCGCTTTGTTTTTGAACAACTCAATCAATGGAATAGAAAAGGTAACTAAAGTAGCAAGCGCAATAAATAGTTCGTAACTATGATCAAAAATAGTATATGCTGCAAATGAGTAAAATACTAATATAGCGTTCAATATTCCTAATATTGTATCAGGTGAGTAGGAAGAGTTTTTTTTAAGAATATTAAGATATTCCCAGCTTCCAACTATTACAAAAAGAAGGTACATTCCAAAAAGAGAGTACAAACTGTAAATTGAACAAAAAAGAAGGGTAGATGCAAAAAAAACACCCGTAATTGCTCTTTTAAGCATTATTTTCTTCAGTTTTTGTTTTCTCGTCCTCGGAAATAATAGGCTCCTCATTATCTTGCAACTCTTCCTCAGCATCTATTTCACCTTCAGAAACCTCATTTGTATCTTCAGTTACTTTTGATTCAACTTTCTTAGTTTCAGGTTCTGGAATATCATTTCCAGGTTTTATTCCAAATATTTTAACTAGATCTTCATTAAAAATGACTTCTTTTTCAAGTAATTCCTCGGCAAGTAACGTCAGTTTATCTTTGTTTTCAATTAAAACATTCTTAGCTACGGTGTAAGCTTCTTCAATTACTTTGCTAATTTCTTCATCTATGATTTGAGCCGTTCTTTCGCTATATGGTTTTCCAAACGAGTATTCTCCTCTTCCTGAAGAATCATAATAGGAAACATTTCCAATTCTTTCATTTAAACCATAAATGGTAACGATTGCCTGTGCTTGCTTAGTAACTTTTTCTAAATCACTTAAAGCACCAGTTGAAATTTCACCGAACATAATCTCTTCAGCAGCTCGACCACCTAGCGTAGCGCACATTTCGTGGAACATTTGGTTTTTAGTTGTAATTTGTCTTTCTTCTGGTAAGTACCATGCAGCACCTAAAGATTTTCCTCTGGGAACAATAGTTACTTTTATTAGAGGAGATGCATGTTCCATCATCCAACTTACAGTTGCATGACCAGCTTCATGGTATGCAATTGTTTTTTTCTCTTCAGGTTTAATAATTTTATTTTTCTTTTCTAATCCTCCGATAATTCTATCAACTGCAGCTAAAAAATCATCTTTTGTTACGCTTTCTTTTTCTGCTCTAGCAGCAATTAAAGCAGCTTCATTACAGATATTTGCTATATCAGCTCCAGAAAATCCTGGCGTTTGTTTTGCTAAAAATTTAACATCAATACTATCGTCTAATTTCAAGCTAGATAAATGAACATCAAAAATTTCTTTTCGTTCATTTAAATCAGGCATGTCAACATATATCTGTCTATCAAAACGACCTGGTCTTAGAAGCGCCTTATCTAAAATTTCTGCACGATTAGTAGCCGCCATAATAATAACACCACTGTTATCACCAAAACCATCCATTTCTGTTAGCAATTGATTTAAAGTATTCTCACGTTCATCATTACTATTTTGAGAAGGATTTTGACCTCTAGCTCTTCCAATCGCATCAATTTCATCAATAAATATTATACATGGCGCTTTTTCTTTGGCTTGTTTAAAAAGGTCTCTAACTCTAGATGCACCAACACCAACAAACATTTCAACAAAATCAGAACCGGACAAAGAAAAGAAAGGTACTTTAGCTTCACCCGCCACCGCTTTGGCAATTAATGTTTTTCCTGTTCCCGGAGGACCTACTAACAATGCTCCTTTTGGAATTTTAGCTCCTAAGACTGTATATTTGTTTGGATTTTTAAGGAAATCTACAATTTCCATTATTTCAATTTTAGCCTCTTCTAGTCCAGCTACATCCTTAAAACTAATATCAATATCTGTATTTTTTTCAAATAGTTTGGCTTTGGATTTTCCGATGTTGAAAAGTTGTCCGCCGGCTCCTCCGCCTCCGCCCATGCGTTTCATCATGAACATCCAAACTCCTACCATTAAAGCAATAAAGAAGATGTAACCAATAATTCCGTCCCAAGCAGAGGGCATTTGGTTCCTATCATCAATCTCGAAATATTTCCATTTATCTGGGTTTGTTTTTTTAATCTCTTCGATTTTATTTTTAACATCAGCACCATCAAAAAGATCAAAACGATAATGCCCACCGTTTTTCAATTCTTGCTTGTGTGGTGATTCCTTCAATAAAGAATCAAAAACATAAGCTTCACAAAAAGAATATTCTCCTTCAGTAACGAACACAATTTTTTCAATATCACCTTGTGCAAATAATTTATAGAATTCTGTTTTATCAATAGCAGATGGTTGTTGGAATCTTTCTGCAAGATTCCAGCTTATTAACATTACTCCTAATAAAACATACACCCACCAAATTGGTATTATTTTAGGCTTTTTGGGGGAATTCCCACTTGTTTTTTTAGTACTCATAATTATGATTCTTCAATAATTTTTACTTGAGCGTCAGCCCAAAGTCCTTCTAAATTGTAAAAAGATCTCGTATGCTCTTGGAAAACATGAACAACAACAGATGAATAGTCTAATAAAACCCATTCCCCGTTTGTAAATCCTTCTTTTTTCCAAGCGAACTCCTGTAAAGTGTCTTTTACATCTTTCTCAACAGATTGAGCTGCAGATGATACGTGAGTTCTAGATGTTCCATGACAAATAACGAAGTATTTGCAAACAGCTGTTTCTAGGCCTTCCAAATTTAATACTCGAATATCTTTAACTTTGATATTTTGTAATCCCTCAATGATTACTTCTAATAATTTTTCAGTAGGTTCGCTCACTATATATTTTTTTTCTGAAACTTTTGTAAATCTTAAACAAAAGTAACTAATTTCTATTACTAAAGGGTTATAATTGGGACAAATGAAGAAATATAATTGAAGTATTGATTAATATTGTTAGAAGTATTGGAGAGTGAATTTTATAGGTGCTCATATAATAGAATTAAATCAGGTGGACTCTACAAATTCTGCCCTCAAACTATTGATTAAAAAAGAAGAATTACCAGAAGGTGCTTTATTAATTGCTAAAGAACAAAGAAAGGGTAAGGGGCAATTAGATACAGGCTGGATTTCTGAAAAATCAAAAAACTTTACTGGTACCTATCTGTTAAATCCTAAACTCGATTTACAAGATGTTTTTGTGCTTAATTTAATTATAAGTTTGGCCGTGAAAAATGTTACTGAGGATTATCTTAGTAATTCAAAAAAAGAAGTGAGGATAAAGTGGCCAAATGATATTTTGGTTGATCGTAAAAAAATAGCTGGTATTTTAATTGAAAATCAAATTCAATCAGTTCAAATCCTTAACAGTTTCATTGGTATTGGATTTAATATTAACCAAATAAATTTTCCTAAATTTAATCGTAAAGCAACTTCATTGGGCGTAGAGTTGAATCGTGAAATTTCAATTAAAAATTTCACAGAAAGTTTATCTATACATATTCAACAATTTTACATGCTTTATAAAACTGTTGGTGCGCAAGCGCTTTATAAACTTTATTTAGAATCTCTTTATTTAATTGATGAATGGGCAATATATTTAACGCCTGAAAAAAAGGAGTTAATGTTAAAGGAAGTTGATAAAAGTGGTCAGTTGTTATTGATCAATAAACAAGGTGAAGAGCTAGTTTTTGGTATAAAGGAAATTAAATTCACAAAATGATTATTATGTTTTGGCAGAACTATTTTAATCTGCTAAGCCAAAACTGTAACTTGATTACCGTCGAAAGTAATTTTATCGCCAGTGCGTAATTTACATCTTTTTCTAGTTTCAGTAGCTCCATTAAGTTTTACAAGTTCTTCACTAATCGCTTGACTAGCTTTTGCTCCCGATTCACACCAACCCAAAAACTTCAACAATTTGTTAAGTTCGATAAACGGCTTACCTTCTAAGTTAAATTCCATTATGTAAATATACTTATGCTTTTACTTAATTACGGATACTTTCTGAGAAAATCTTTGATTATTATGTGCTAAACTTACAAAGTAAATTCCTCTTGGTAAGTTACTGTAATCAAATTTTAATGTTGCTCCATGTTTGTTTACTGAAATAAATGATTTTTCACCAACTATTCTTCCTCTTGAGTCTACAACATAAACAGTACCTGCCCCATTTAATCCAAGTTGAACTTCTATTTCATTATTTGAATTTGTAAATGCTATGATAGGGTTGAATAGAATCCCTTTTTCAAACTTCAGAATTTTTATATTGGAGATGGTACTCGTACCATCGTAATCAACTTGTTTAAGTCTGTAATACTGAATTGAGTTATTCACTGCCTCATCGAAATAACTATATGTATTTTCATCAGATGAGTTACCTGCACCTTGTGCAATAGTAATTGTTGTCCAGGTTGCTCCATCAACAGATGTTTGTACTTCAAAATAATCATTGTTTAATTCAGAAGCTGTTGTCCATGTGAGTAATGCTCCATTGTTTTCTATTTCTGCATCGAAACTAGATAATTCAACTGGAAGTACACTTGAATTTGGACGACATCCTGCATTCCACAAGTGAATATTACCTCTTAAAACTAGGAATTGAGATTGGTCATTGACGTCACAAGAACCACAGTAACTCACCATTTGTGCTTCATCTCCTATAGTACCTTGACCAAAAGGCAGGTATCCTTTGTAAGAGCCTGTTCCTTGAAACTTTTCGTCACAACCTTCGTAAATTACTTGACCAATATAATTAAGCGTAGTAGGGCTTTTGCCATACATGTTGATTGCTCCGCTTAATAAAACTAAGGCATTATTACACATTTTGATGGTTCCTTGCACTGTAATTACTGTACTAACGGTAACATTCTGAGTAACACAAAGAGTGTCATTAGGAGCTATTGTAGATGGCCAAGGATAAGGATCAAGGAGTGATGCATCATTATCACAAGCTAAATTACAATTTTTAGCATCTAGATCAGCAATCGTAGTAAACGAAACTTCGTTCGAATAACCAGTTCCTTGCGAGTTAGTTGCATAACCTCTCATGTAATATTTTGTTGATGGTAGAATTGTTTCAAGCATATCAGAATAAGATCCAATTGTCACGTCATCATCCAAAATTAAATTATCAGAAATAGTAGGTGTCGGAGTTGTTGAATAAACAAGTCCTCTTGCTGTAATTGTATATCCACCAGAAGTCATTAAATTTGCATTTCCAAATGCGGTTCTAGCCCATACACCTGTAGCAGTAAAAGTATTGTCTTCAAAAATAGGTGGGCCTGCAGGAATACACGATGAATTGAACTCGGACCAACTAGGGCCATTTACTGCGGGCTCTACATTAGCCCATGTAGTATTTGCAAGGATTACATAGTCCGCCCCATTGTGGGAAACAATATCTCCAATTACGTAGTCACCTACTGGTTTTGAGTTATTCCAGGATTCATATGAGCATTGTGATTGACACTTATTGGTAATTAGCATGAATAATCCCCCCAAAAGAATTACGAAATACTTATTGAATACAATCATAGATGATTTCTGTAAAAAAAACTGTTTCGTTAATTAAATTTAAAGATTCACAATGTTTTATTGCGCAACCAAAAAACCTTAAAATTTAATTATTGTTAACAGTTTACCGTTAATAAATTAATGAATGCAAATGTATGTCGAATTTTAATACGAGTCAATTTTTTTTTAAAATTTTACTGTTTTAAAAATATTCTTAATTATTCGGTTCAAATTGTATTTGCAGTGATTGTAAATTATTTATTGTCCTAATTGCAAACTTATACTTAGGAAGGTATAATATCTTTTAAAATTATTAAAATTATACGCTGTTGTTTTTTTATATCTTGAGCTAAAGATAGGAGACTATTTCTGTTTAGGTAAGGTGTATTTGTAATTGTTTCTAAGTTGTAGAAAAACCTAGAAACAGAATGCCAAAGTTGATCGCTTTTTGGATGGCAACTGCGGTAGTTCCATTTTAATAATTCTTCTTTGAGTTCTGTTCTTAGTTTCTTTTTTAGTTTCTTTTTTGTAAGTATCTTATCTAATAATATCCGCTTGCTCATGAACTCATATTCGATAAAAGCAGAATCTAGATTGAATTTTTGAACCTGTAGTTTTTTCAGGTTACTGATTGTTTTTTTTAAAGTCGAATTTGTTGCAAGCGAGTCATATTTAATAGCAATTAGTTGGCTTTCAATTTCTGCTAATGAAGTCTGGTAGGTCGTCAGGATTTGACTAATATGTTTGGTGTTTTGGGCACGCCCTGTTGTACTTATTGTAAATATTATAAGGAGTAGAAGGTAAGTTATATTTTTCATGAATTTAATTTTTTAAACAAAAACGCTTTTTAAGTATAACGTAAAGTAAAAAAGAAGTAACACCTCCTATAATTGCTCCTGCAACAACATCGATTAAAAAATGAAAAGATAAAAATATACGTGAAAACCCTACTAAACCTGCAATGAGTACAAAAGGAATTGATAACCATTTATTTTTATTAATTAAACTGAGTATGAACGCAAAAGTAAAAGCAGTTGTAGTATGTCCTGAAGGAAAACTATTGTAAATAGGCATTTTATAGTTTTGTATCCAGTGGTAATTATTAAATTTATCTAAAGATGAAAATCCAAAAGGTCTACTGTTAATATCAAAAGCGTAATATTTAATAATTATGGCAATGAGAGCAGTTAATCCGTAACAGATACCTATGAAGATGGCTTTCTTCCAGTCTTTAATTAAAAAGTAGATTAATATTGGTACTGTAAACCAGGCTTCGGCTAATCTAGTGATAAATAAAAATATAATGTCTAGCGAATCACTAGTATACTGATTGACCTTAATTTGTAAATCTATTTTTTGATTGAAAGCTAAAAAAGTAAAACCAATTAAAAGTAGAGTAATATAACTTATTATTAGTGGTTTGTTTTCTGTTGCCGTTTTAAGGATCATTTTATAAAGGTATAAGAAAAGTAGGGGATATTCAATTGGATTAGTAAGTAATTCTTAAGCTAATTATATGGGCTTTTGAATTAATCCTATATCCATTTTCTCTTTGGTACCAATTACAATTCGCTTGGTAAAAAATTCCAGCTTTAATACTTGCTACAATATTTATTTGATACCCAATTTCTAAATTAGGCATAAATAATTTATTAGCTAAACCTGTTTGTTTGTCCATCGCATTCCATAATGAAAGATTACTTTGTGGCAGATCTCCAGTTAGCCTATGAAGTCTATGAGAAAGAAAAAGAGAATATATTGGAATTTGAATATTTAAAGCAATACTTTTTTTATCGGTTAATTTGTATGAATTACGAGTTGATAATCCTGCGATAAGTTGATTCTCCCATGTGAAATTATTTCGATCAATTTGCGGAAAGAAATTTAAACTAAAATTATTGGCGAAGTATATACCAGTATGATTTGTGAGCTTTCCTTTTGTGAAAAATGGAAAATTAAATTCTTGAGATAAATTTATATTTGAATTCGCGGAAACATATGGCAATTCATATTTAACCTCTTTGCTTGAATTAGAAACTTGGAATTGAAAATGGTTTAACATTTTTTCACCATAAGAATAACCGTAACCTATTGATAAATCTTTTCCAGAATGTATCGTGTTGTTATGGGTACTTGCTTCGAAGTGCTTATAACCTAGACCTATTTTAATAGTTTGATCTCCAGCTAAAGCAGGAGATGGAGATCCTATTAACAAAGCGAGTATGCATTGCTTGATTATATTTTTATTGAAATTTTTCAAATTTAAGCGCTATTAAACTTTACTTAATTTTACTAGAATTTGGAGGGATTGGTTACTGTAAGTAAAGTAAAGTTATTCAGAGCATAAAAAAAGGCTGATCTAAATTAATAGATCAGCCTTTTTAAAAATTATATTATTAGGTATTACATCATACCACCCATACCACCTCCTCCAGGCATACCAGCTCCAATTGAAGCAGGGTCTTCTGGTGTATCGGCAATAACACATTCCGTAGTTAGTAGTAATCCAGAAATCGAAGCTGCATTTTCTAAAGCCAAACGGGTAACTTTAACAGGATCAATAACTCCTGTTTCAATTAAATTCTCGTAAACATTAGTTTTAGCATTATATCCGAAATCAGCACTTCCTTCTTTTACTTTATTAACAACAACAGAACCTTCACCTCCTGCGTTATTTACAATAGTTCTTAAAGGAGCTTCGATAGCAGTTCTCACGATATTAATACCGTGATCTTCATCATCGTTTTCACTTTTTATACCACCTAAAGCAACTATTGCTCTAATTAAAGCAGTTCCTCCACCCGCAACAATTCCTTCTTCAACAGCAGCTCTTGTTGCATGTAATGCATCATCAACTCTGTCTTTTTTTTCTTTCATCTCAACCTCTGTTGCCGCTCCAACATAAATAACAGCAACTCCACCAGCTAATTTAGCTAACCTTTCTTGAAGTTTTTCTTTATCATAATCAGAAGTAGTTGACTCAACCTGTGCTTTAATTTGGTTAACTCTACCTTTAATAAGCTCTGCATCACCTGCACCATTTACAATAGTTGTATTGTCTTTATCAATTACAACTTTTTCAGCTTGTCCCAATTGAGGAATGTCTGCAGCTTCTAATTTGTAACCTTGGTCTTCGCTAATTAAAGTACCTCCAGTTAAAGTAGCAATATCTTCAAGCATTGCTTTTCTTCTGTCTCCGAACCCTGGAGCCTTAACAGCTGCTATTTTTAAAGAGCCTCTAATTTTATTTACAACTAGTGCAGCTAATGCTTCACCATCGATATCTTCTGCGATTATTAATAATGGACGCCCAGTTTGCTGTGCTTTTTCAAGAATAGGAAGAACATCTTTTAAAGAAGATATTTTCTTATCATGAATTAAGATTAATGGATTCTCTAGTTCCGTTTCCATTTTTTCAGGGTTGGTAACGAAGTAAGGAGAAAGATATCCTCTATCGAATTGCATTCCTTCAACAGTTTTTAACTCATCTTCAGTTCCTTTTGCTTCTTCAACAGTTATTACACCATCTTTTCCAACAACTTTCATTGCTTCTGCAATTCTGTTTCCGATTGCAGGATCGTTATTTCCAGAGATTGTTGCGATTTGCGCAATTTCATCACTGTTAGCAATTGGTTTAGCTTGTTCTTTAAGGTTTTTAACAATTGAAATAACTGCTTTATCTATTCCTCTTTTTAAATCCATTGGATTTGCACCTGCAGTTACCGACTTGATTCCAGCAGTATAAATTGCTTGAGCCAATACTGTAGCTGTTGTTGTTCCATCTCCAGCAGCATCATTAGTTTTACTTGCAACTTCTTTAACTAATTGTGCTCCCATGTTTTCAACAGGGTCAGATAGTTCAATTTCTTTTGCAACAGTAACACCATCTTTAGTTACTGTTGGTGCTCCGAATTTTTTGTCAATTACAACATTTCTTCCTTTTGGTCCTAATGTTACTTTTACTGCGTTTGCTAAAGCGTCAACACCTTTCTTGATTTTGTTTCTTGCTTCAACGTCGAATAATATTTCTTTTGCCATTTTAGTGTATTTTTTATTTTAATTAAACTATTGCGAAAATATCAGCTTCTCTCATGATAAGGTAATCTGTTCCTTCATGCGCTAACTCAGTCCCTGCATATTTTCCATATAATACTGTGTCGCCAATTTTCACATTTAATGGTTCATCTTTTTTCCCTTCTCCTACAGCTACTATTTTACCTTTTTGAGGCTTCTCTTTTGCCGTGTCGGGAATGATTATTCCTGATGCTGTCTTCTCTTCAGCTGGATTTGCAAGTATTAAAACTCGGTCTCCTAATGGTTTAATGTTTACTTCTGACATTTGTATCTTATTTAGTGTGTAAAAAACTCAAATTCTTAATTCCGCTATATCATTTTGTGTGCCCTTTGGAATTTGTCGTGCTCGGCTGTTTAATTGCAGACAAAATTACACAAAGGAAAGTATTTAAAACTAAAAATGTCAGACCGTCTGTGACAGGCTGACATTTTTTGTGAATTTCGTTTTTTTACTATGGAGCAACAGTAGACCCTTCTTCTTCTGTACTTCCATCAACTGTAGCAGCAGGGACATCTCTATCTGTGTCCAATTCTATTTTTTGAGGGGTAGAAATTGACTTAGTTGAAATAATACTTAAAACAACTAAAGCAGCTGCTAATCCCCAAGTTACTTTTTCTACAATTTCAGTAGTTTTCTTTGCTCCAAAAGATTGATTTTGAGAAGCTATATTAGAGTCTAGTCCTCCACCTTTACTATTTTGGATTAATACAACTAGTATTAAAAGAATAGCTGCTATGATAATTAATATGCTTAAAAATACCATCGTAGTTTATGTTAAATCGATTTTAAATCTTCAATAAGTGATGCAAAGTAACTCTTTTTTTCTGGGAATCTCAAAATTAACTGTTTATAAGTCGAAATAGCTTTAGAAATATTGCCTTGCGTAGCATACACTTTAGCTAAAGTTTCAGTAACAATAGTATCATGATCTTCAAGACTTTTCTTCGCCATATTGCCAGGAGAGAAAAATTCTTTTTTAATATCAATTCTTGGTTGATCTATTATGAATTGGTTAATTAAGTCTTCTGCTTTCTTTCTGAATTCTATTCTCTCTTCTATCTTATGATCACAAATAGGTTCTTTTTGCGTTGGAATATCATTTTTGGCACTGATCCAATCTAAAAATGATTTTTTATCAACAGAAATTTTTTCCGAAACCTCAATATTAACTTTTTTAACAGGTTCTTTTGATATTTCAATTTCACCTGCTTCCATGGAGATAGAAGCATTGACGGCAGAAGCTGTAATCTGCTCATTTAATTCAGGAATTAACGTAGGCGTTTTTTTATTTTCGCCTTCAATTTTAAGGTCTTTGTCTTCCGCTTCCCTATCGGTTTCAATTGGGATATCTTCTTTAGAAACTTCTGAAACAATAGGCTGATTATCCGATAACGTTTCTTTAGAAACAACTTTTAAAGAACCAATACCTTCATCTATAAGATACGCTGATTTATGAGTGGGTTGCTGCACAATTTTCCGCAATACCCTTCTGTCTGTTATATAACAAGTTGTTTTCTTTAGTTCTCTTTCGAAATGAATATCTGAGTCGTAAAGTAGAGCGGAAAGATGAAGTAATTTTATGTTTGAAGCATAGGGAAAGGAAACTATGAGTTGTGCTAATTCCGCCTTGTGCTCCGGTTTAACTGCGGAAGGTTCTTTAATGAGCTGATTAAATGTTGCTTTATTCATTTCCCCAATCAACTAAAACTTGGTTATATATTAAAGAAACTAATTTTTCTGAAATACTTTCTACTAGTTCGTTTTCTTTTGAACTGAAATCGTCGGACGCCGCAAAATCATCGTAGCTCGTCACTTTTATCACCTTACCTTCTGCAGGTACTTTTACGTCCTTATTATTAGTATATAATACTTCTAGTGATATTGTCAATCTATTCATCGTCACAGTTGCATTTCCAGTTCCTTGAACAGGCGTTATGGTATAGCTATTAATTGTGCCAATAAAATTAACATCTGTATTTTGGTCAGTGTATTTTAAGTTGGATTCGTTGATGAATTTTTGTTGCAAAACTTCTTGTAAAATGATTGGTAAATTTGGATTTACCAAGGTAAGGTTATTCCCTAAACCAAAAGTTTTAACTGTAAATGTTTCACCAGGAACAGTTCCTCCTCTAAAAGAATAAGAAACACCTGCGCAAGCCGTAATTACTAATCCAACCAATATGCTCCAAAATATTTTCATTAGCTGATGTTATATTCTTTTATTTTTCTATAAAGTGTTCTTTCTGAAATACCCAATTCTTTAGCTGCGTTTTTCCTTCTTCCTCTATGTTTTTCAAGTGCTTTTTCAATAAAATCTTTTTCGCGATCAGCTAAAGATAAACTTTCTTCAACTATTTCTTCTGTGTGTTTGAATTTCGGATTGGTTGCTAAAGGTGTGACATTGTATATATCACTAGTAAACGGGACAGGATAATTAGCTGTATCGGAAGATTGCGCACTTTCTGAAAGTTGTTTAAAATCTTGTTGAATATCTGCTCCTTTATTCTGAATAATATCACCAACTACACCTTTTAAATCACTTAACTCTTTTTTCATATCGAAAAGTGCTTTGTACAAAAACTCTCTCTCCTTTGCGAAATCAGATTTTTTTTCTTGTGGTTCTTCGTCCGTGCTCTCTAATAAAACAGGAAGATTAGATGATCCTGCCTCTGGTAAGTATTGCAAAATAATCTTCTCATCTAGTAATCTTTTTTCTTCGATAACAGAAATTTGTTCCGAGATGTTTTTCAATTGTCTTATATTCCCAGGCCATCTATATTTTTCAAGAATTAACCTTGCACTGTCATCAAGTTTTAAAGGAGGCATTCTATATTTTTCAGCAAGATCAACTGAGAACTTCCTAAATAACATATATATATCCTCTTTTCTTTCTCTTAGCGAGGGGACGTGTATTGGAATAGTATTTAATCGGTAAAATAAATCTTCTCTGAATTTCCCTTTTTTTACTGCTAATAACATATTAAGGTTAGTAGCTGCAATTATCCTAACATCAATTTTAATAACCTTAGATGAACCAACCTTAATGAATTCACCTGCTTCAAGTACCCTTAACAGTCGTGCTTGAGTACTAATCGGTAATTCACCAACTTCATCTAAAAATATAGTTCCTTTGTCAGATGCTTCAAAATACCCCTTCCTGTCTCCAATAGCGCCAGTAAAGGACCCTTTTTCATGACCGAATAATTCAGAATCAATCGTGCCGTCGGGGATTGCTCCACAGTTTACTGCAATGTAATTGCTATGTTTTCTTGCGCTTAAAGAATGTATTATCTGCGGGAAAGCTTCTTTACCAACCCCACTTTCTCCAGTAATTAAAACAGATAAATCGGTTGGAGCTACTTGTATTGCAACATCTAGCGCTCTATTTAATAAAGGAGAAGTGCCAATAATTCCAAATCTTTGTTTTATCCCAGTAATTGTGACGTTCATTAATATTCTACTTTTTCGATTGCTTCACCAATTAGCGTAGCAGATGTACAACTGTTTATTTTTACATTTACAAATTCAGCTAACTTGTAACTTTTTCTTGGAAATATAACTACTTTATTCTGACTTGTTCTTCCTTTAAATTCTTGATCGTTTTTTCTGGAAACACCTTCAATCAAAACTTCATGAATTTTCCCAATTGATTTTTGATTTTGCTCTAACGAAGAAACACTTTGTATGTTAATAATCTCTGTAAGTCTACGTTTTTTAACTTTCAAAGGCACATCATCTTCAAATTTCTTTTGTGCCAAAGTGCCTGGACGTTCGCTGTAAAAAAACATGTAAGCCATGTCGTATTTAGCTTTTTCCATTAAGTCTTTTGAGTCTTTGTGTTCTTCCTCAGTTTCTGAACAAAAACCAGATATCATATCTGTAGAAATAGCACAATTGGGAATTATCGTTCTAATCCTATCCACTTTCATATCATACCATTCTCGAGTGTAAGTACGGTTCATCTTTTCTAGAACTCTAGTGTTACCACTTTGAGCAGGTAAATGAATATATTCACAAATATTGTGATAATCTCTTATCGCATATAAAACATCATCTGTAATGTCTTTTGGATGAGAGGTACTAAATCGAATTCTTAAATCAGGAGCAACTTCAGCACACAAAATTAATAGTTTTGCAAAATCAATTACTTGATCCCTTGAGGCTTCTTTTAAAGCCCTCCCTCTTAGTGATTCATCATCAGAGAATCTATAGGAATCTACATTTTGCCCAAGTAAGGTTACTTCCTTATACCCCTTATTATAAAGATCTTTACATTCACTGATGATAGATTTATAATCTCTAGATCGTTCTCTTCCTCTTGTAAATGGTACAACACAGAACGTACACATATTATCACATCCTCTCATGATGGATACAAATGCAGTAATTCCGTTAGAATTGATTCTTACAGGTTGAATGTCATCGTAAGTTTCTTCTCTAGAAAGTATTACATTAACAGCTTTTTGCCCATCTTCAACATCGGAAACTAGATTCCCTAAATCTCTATATGCATCAGGACCAGCAACTAAGTCTACTAGTTTTTCTTCTTCAAGTAATTTGCTTTTAAGTCGCTCAGCCATACAACCCAATATTCCAACTTTTACATTGTCTTTTTTGGTTTTATCGTAATTAATAGCGTTCAATCTTTTTCTAACTGTAAGTTCTGCATTTTCACGAATAGAACATGTATTTAAAAAAATTAAATCAGCATCTTCTATTTTTGTAGTGGTAGTATATCCTTCTTTATCTAAAACGGAGGCTACTATTTCACTGTCTGAAAAATTCATTTGGCAACCATAGCTTTCGATATACAGTTTTTTTCCTGTACTCTTGTTATTGCTAGTTGGCATTTCCAAAGCTTCTCCTTGCCTGTTGTCTCCTAAAAGTTCTTTATTCTCTTGCATTTTATTGAAAATTGGATTACAAAGGTAGCTTATTAATTAAAAAAATGACAATTTGTCATGGCTTAAAAATAATTAAAATTGAAATGAGTTTTGTTTGTTGGGTTTCTATTTAGTTATTTTGCAAATTACTGAAAATGTAATTTGGTGTATTGTTATAAAAATCCACTTGTGAATCTAAAATAGGAAAATGGCAAAAAACTTAGTTATAGTCGAGTCTCCAGCAAAGGCGAAAACGATCGAGAAATATTTGGGGAAAGATTTTATTGTAAAGTCAAGTGTAGGACACATTAGAGATTTGGTAAAAAAGGGTTTAGGTGTTGATACCGAAAATAATTTTGAACCGAACTACGAAGTGTCACCGGATAAAAAAGCAATTGTAAAAGAATTGAAGAGTCTGGCGAAGAAGGCAGAAGTTGTATGGTTAGCAACGGATGAGGACCGCGAAGGAGAAGCTATTTCATGGCATTTACTGGAGGCATTAGAATTAGATGAGAAGAAAACTCGTAGAGTTGTTTATAATGAAATAACTGAGGAAGCGATTCTTAAGGCAATTAAAAACCCTAGAGAGTTAGACGTTAATTTAGTAAATGCTCAGCAAGCTAGAAGAATACTAGACAGATTAGTAGGTTTTGAATTATCTCCAGTATTATGGAGGAAAGTAAAACCATCTTTATCCGCAGGTAGGGTTCAGTCTGTAGCTGTAAAGTTAATTGTTGAGAGAGAAAGAGAAATTGAAAAATTTAAATCAATCAATTCTTTTAAAGTTATTGCACATTTTACGATTGATGGAAAAGCTTCTGTGAGAGCGGATTTAGTTAAGAATTTACCAGATCTTAAAAGTGCTGAAGATTTCTTAAATGATTGTGCTAAATCTACTTTTGATGTTTCTAAATTAGAAAAGAAGCCAGCTAAGAAAAGTCCAGTTGCACCTTTTACAACAAGTACACTTCAGCAAGAAGCAGGAAGGAAACTAGGTTATGCGGTAGGGCAAACAATGTCTGTTGCCCAGAAATTATATGAGCAAGGACATATTACATACATGAGAACGGATTCAACCAGCTTATCTAAGTTTGCAATGGATGGCATAAAGGATGAAATCATCAGTTCTTATGGTCCTGAATACCACAAAGCAAAAACATATAAAACAAAAGATAAAGGGGCTCAAGAAGCTCATGAGGCGATTAGGCCAACATCTTTTGATAAACATGAAATTTCAGGTGACAATCAAACTGAGCGATTGTATGAGCTAATTTGGAAAAGAACTGTTGCTTCTCAAATGAGTGATGCTCAACTTGAAAAAACTATTGTAACAATTAATGTTTCTAAATCAGAGAAGAATTTAGTTGCGAGAGGTGAGGTATTAAAGTTTGATGGATTTTTGAGATTATACTTGGAATCAACAGATGACGAAAATGTTGAGGAGACAGGTATGCTTCCAGATATGCATGAAGGTCAGTCTTTAGACCTTGATAACATGACTGCTAGAGAGCGTTTTTCTCATCATCCAGCAAGATTCACTGAAGCGAGTCTAGTAAAGCAAATGGAAGAGAAAGGAATTGGACGTCCTTCAACATATGCTCCAACAATTTCTACTATTCAAAAAAGAACATATGTTTCTAAAGACGAAAGAGATGGTTATGAAAGAGCATATAGATTAGTTAGCCTTGAAAACGAAGAAGTGACTTCGGTTACAAATACTGAAATTACGGGAGCTGAAAGAAATAAACTTTTCCCAACTGATATTGGAATTTTAGTTAATGACTTTTTAGTTGAGAATTTTGGAGGAATTATCGATTACAATTTTACAGCGAATGTTGAAAAACAATTTGATGAAATTGCTCAAGGACAAAAAGAATGGAAAAAAATGTTGGCTGATTTTTATAAGCCGTTTCACACAACTGTTGAATATACGATTGAAAACTCTTCTAAAGTAACTGGACAAAGGTTGTTAGGGGAAGATCCCAAAACAGGTAAGAATATTTATGTTAGAATGGGTCGATTTGGAGCGATGGCTCAAATTGGAGAGACACCAACTAGTGATGATGATGAAAAGCCGAAATATGCTGGTCTAAGAAAAGGTCAAAGTATGGGGAATATTACTTTTGAAGAAGTTATAGAGTTATTTAAACTTCCTAAAGTACTTGGTATTTTAGATGAGAAAGATGTGAAAGTCGCGATCGGAAGATTTGGACCCTACATACAAAACGGTTCTCTTTTTGCAAGTATTCCTAAGGAAGAAGATCCAATGCAAATTAATTTGGAAAGGGCTTTAGAATTAATCGCAGAAAAAAAACAAGCAGATATAGAGAAATTTATTAATTCATTTGAACATGAATCTGGTCAGATTCAATTATTAAAAGGAAGATGGGGCCCCTATATTAAACATGATAAAAAGAATTATAAGATACCTAAGGATATCGAAGCTGCAGATATAACACTTGAACAAGCATTGAAATATATAGCTGAAGCACCTAAAGCTAAAGGGAAAAGAAACGTGGTGGCAAAAGCAAAACCAAAAGCAAAACCAAAAGCAAAACCAAAAGCAAAACCAAAAGCAAAACCAAAACCAAAACCAAAAGCAAAACCAAAACCAAAAAAATAATGGAACTGAGTATATATCTAGAATCAATTGTTGCTGAATTAAGTTCTACTGAAAAGTGGAAAAAGAACACTTTAGGTTATTCAATTCAGCAATACTCTGACGATATAAAGCTCGTTGATTACGATGTTGCCTTGGTTGGAGTAATGGAAGAGAGAGGGGCAAGTGGTGGTAATAAAGGTTGCGGTTCTGCTCCGGATCGCGTAAGAGAACAATTGTATGGATTGTTTCACCGATTTGAAAATGTTAAAATTCTTGATCTTGGTAATATAAAAGCTGGTAATTCTTATCGAGATACATACTTTGCGCTTACCTCTGTTATATCCGGTTTAGTAAAAAAGGAAGTTGTTCCAATAATTATAGGTGGGAGTCATGATTTAACATATGCTAATTATCAAGCTTATGAAAAGTTGGAGCAAGTAGTCAACCTCGTAACAATAGATAGATCAATTGATTTAGGTTTGATTGAAGAGGATATTACTGATTCGAACTTCATCAATCACATAGTTATGCATCAGCCAAATTTCTTATTTAACTATAGTTCTGTTGGTTATCAGAGTTACTATGTAGATCAGGAAATTGATGCATTGATGGAAAGGATGCATTTCGATGCCTATCGTTTGGGGTCCGTTCGTTCTAATATGGAAGAGATAGAACCCATTGTTAGAAATGCGGATATTCTAAGTTTTGATATTAGCGCAATAAAAAGTTCTGATTTTTCAGGGTATTGTGAATCAAATCCAAACGGTTTCTCAGGTGAAGAGGCTTGTAAAATAACTAGGTATGCTGGTTTGTCGGATAAATTAACATCGATTGGTTTTTATAATTACAATCCTGTTTTTGATAAAAATGGGTGCAGTGCGATGTTGTTGAGTCAGATGATTTGGTATTTTATTGAAGGATTTGAAGGGCGAAAAGGGGATTTTCCCGTTGCAACAAAATCCAAATACACGAAATATCATGTAGCTATTGAAGAAGGCAAGCATGAATTGTTGTTTTACAAAAGTGAATTTAGCGGAAGATGGTGGATGGAAGTACCTTTTCCATCTGATTTGAAAAATCAATTTATTCGTCATCAAATGGTGCCTTGTAGTTATAAGGATTATGAAATGGCTATTAATGGTAATATGCCGAATAGGTGGTGGCAAACATTTCAAAAGCTATAATAATAAGTGGGTATATTATGCAAAAGACACTTTTATTGTTACTTTTTGTTGATTATACATTATAATAATAAGCGTTAAGGTAATGCTAAAAATAAGTAGTGTTTTTTGGCTTTATTTTGTAGCCTTGAATATATTGTTTAGTTTTATAAGTTGAGGATCTTGAGTAATTGGGATGTTATAATATAAAGTATTAAAAATGAAAAGAGTATTTACAATAGCAATTATATTGTTTTCAGTGTTTTCAGTTCGTGCGCAACAAGATGCACAGTTTTCTCAAAACATGTTTTTAAATAATGCAATTAACCCTGGAGCAACAGGGATTAAAGGAATGCATTGTTTTAATTTAGTATCTCGTGAGCAGTGGGTAGGTTTTGAAGGTAGTCCATTTACAGGCCTTTTAAGTTATAATGGACCTATAAATACGCTTGATAATGTTGGTATTGGTGCAGTTGTTGTTTATGATAAAATTGGATTTGAACAAAATGTTAGTTTTAAATTAACAGGAGCTTATCATTTGCCATTAGGAGCCGGTAAATTAGGTTTAGGTTTGGATTTGGGTTTAATTCAAAAAAACTTTTCAGGTGTTGTTAAAGCTCAGGATATATCAGACCCAACCATTCTTAATATAAATGGTTCTAAGGCCAGGGGGTTTGATTTAGGTTTTGGTGTTTTCTATCATGTTCCAAATAGATTATATTTCGGTATTTCAGGTCAGAAATTAATTCCACAACAGCTAACCTTAAATAACGCAAACTCCAAACTGAAACAACATGTTTATATTACTGGAGGTTATTACTATCCAGTGACACCAAAAATTGTATTGAAACCAAATATGTTAATTAAAACTGATCTATCTTCTACTCAAATGGATCTTAATATAACCTTGGAATTTAATCAAGCATTCTGGATAGGGACTTCATATAGAGTACAAGATGCTATTGTTGCAAATGTTGGTTTTCAGTTTAAGAATAAACTTAAAATTGGCTTAGCTTATGATTTTACTACGCAAAATTTAAGAAATGAAGGAATTTTCACGTCTTGGGATAATGCTGGAGAACCTATTGAGAAAAGAGATAATAGAAGTCTTGGGTCTGTTGAAGTGTACTTAGGGTACTGCTTTGTTTCGCCTCCAAAGCCAATTTTCAAGCAATATGTTGACCCATTATTCCTTTAATATAGGGTGTAACTAATTAAAAGATTTGGCGTTTATTGAATGTGTTTAGAATTGAAATTGATAATAAGAAATTGATTTATTGAAAAAAATGTGTTAAATTTCCGACTTACGGAATAAAACAAGTGAAGTATGAGAAAGTTGCTTTTTAGTTGTATAGTCCTTATTTCTGTTCTTCTTACGAGTTGTGGATCAGGAGCAAATGGTGAAATGGTAGGAACTGGCAGAGAGCCTTTTTATCAAGAGGATCCATTTGGTATGTTATTTATCCCACTTGGGTCTTTTCATATGGGACCGAGTGATCAAGAGATCACTTATGCATTAACTGCTCAAAAGAAGGTGGTATCGGTTCAGTCTTTTTATATGGACGAAACTGAAATTACAAACGATGAATATCGTCAATTTGTGAATTACGTTCGTGATTCACTTGCGCTTACGGTTTTAGGAGAGGAAGACGCTGAGAGATTTATGATTGACGAAGGAGAATATGCTCAAAGAATCGATTGGAGAACTATACCTTGGGATGATGAAGAATATTCAGAAGCTTTAGCAACTTTATATTATGAAGAAGGTGATGAAAGATTTTATAAAAGGGCACAGTTAGATGCTCGTAAATTTAATTATGAATATTGGTGGATTAATTTTAAACAAGCTTCTGCTAAGGCCAAAAGATTTAATCATCCACAACTTAATGATGCATCAGTTACAGATAAGTCATGGAAGTATGGAGATGGAATTAAGGATAGGAGCGAGTTTATTATTCGGGAAGTTGTCAATATATATCCTGATACTTTAGCTTGGGTTCATGATTTTACTTATTCTTGGAACGAACCAATGACTCAAATGTATTTTTGGCATCCAGTATACGATCATTATCCAGTTGTAGGAGTTTCTTGGCAACAGTCAAGAGCTTTTTGTGTTTGGAGAACACGCTTAATGAATGAGTTTAGAAGAGGTAACGGAAAAGTAATTGTTAATGATTTCCGTTTGCCAACAGAATCGGAATGGGAATATGCGTCAAGAGGTAATTTTGATCAGTCTCCGTATCCATGGGGAGGTCCGTATATTCGTAACAGAAGAGGTTGTTTCTTAGGTAACTTTAAGCCTTTAAGAGGTAATTATGTTGATGATGGAGGTTTGCACACTATTGTTGTTGCGCATTACTGGCCAAATGGTTTTGGTTTGTATGATATGGCAGGAAATGTATCAGAATGGACTTCGAATTCTTTTGAAGAAGCAGCATATAATTTCGCACATGACTTAAACATGGATTATAGTTATGTTGCAGGAGATGAAGATCCACCGGCATTAAAAAGAAAAGTTATTAGAGGTGGATCATGGAAAGATATAGGTTATTACATGCAAACTGGTGCAAGAACTTACGAGTACCAAGATACTTCTAAATGTTATGTAGGTATCAGAATGGTTGAGACCTATTTAGGACGTAAGAAAGGAGACACAAGAGATTCTCAGATTTATTAATCTGATTTCAATTGTTCTTAAACGGCGTCTATTTTAAATCAACTTATATTTTAAGTACACTATAATTTAATCATTTTGTTAATCTTTTAATCAATTTAATTATGTCAGGAGCAAGTTACAAAAAATTAAAATTTAGCCAAATGGCTACAGGATTCGGGGCTGCGATTGTTATCGTAGGGGCGATGTTTAAAATTATGCACTGGCCAGGTGCATCAGTAATGCTAGTTGCGGGTTTATCTACGGAAGCAGCATTATTTATTATGGGGGCTTTTGAGGAGCCACATATGGAAGTTGATTGGTCTTTAGTGTATCCAGAGTTAACTTTTGCGCATTTAATTGAAGAAGGTCAAGAGATTATCCCTGCAGGTGCTGGAGGTGGTGGTAGTGCTGGAGGAAACGGCGATGCTGTTTCTCAAAAATTAGATGAAATGTTATCTGATGCTAATATCGGTGAAGATTTAATACAATCATTAGGAACTGGTTTAAGAAGTTTTGAAAACACAGCAAATAGTTTAAATGGTACAGCAGATGCGGCAGCAGCAGCTGATTCATTAGTTGGCTCGTTAACTTCTGCATCTAAAAATGTAGATATGATGTCTGATGCTTATTCAAAGGCTTCAGAATCATTATCGGGAATTGCAGAGCTTAAAGGGGAAGGTGTTTCATACGCTGAGCAATTAACAACAATGACTAAGAATTTAGGAGAATTAAATACAGTTTATGAGCAGCAAATTGTTGCTAATAATAGTGGTATGAAATTATCTTCAGATATTCAGGAAAATATTAATGAGTTGTTAACTAACTTGTCTGATTCTGTTGAGGATACGAAGCGTTACAAAACAGAAATATCTTCTCTAGGTGAGAACTTAGGTAAGTTAAATACTGTTTATGGTAACATGTTATCTGCAATGACAATTCCAGGAGGTCAGTCTTAAAATTATTCAATTAGTTATAAACTATAAAAGAAATTAGTTATGTCAGGTGGAGGAACTCCCAGACAGCAGATGATTGGATTAATGTATCTAGTACTGTTGGCAATGTTAGCGATGAACGCATCGAAAGATTTATTGAATGCGTTTGTTATGCTTGAAAAGGGAATAGATGTTAGTAATAAAAATTTTGAAACAAAGAATGAAAGACTTTACCAAGTGATTTCTGCTGCTGCAACAAAAATAAAGTCAGCAAAAAAAATTGAGAAAAGAGCATTTGAAGTTCGAGATCAAGTAAAGAAAATAATAGAAAATATAGAGAAGGATAAAGTTTGGCTGCTTACTGGTGGAGCTGCTCCAGATGCTACTCCAGAATTGCTTGCCAGTGATTACATGGATGGTGGAGGAATTCCTTTAAATAAAGATAATCAAGATTTAGGAGGGCAATATTATATTTCAGGTGATGATCCAAGTGATAATGGGGTACGTTTGAAGAATGATATTTCTGAATATCGAGATATGTTAATTAAGCTAATAAAAAATGATGGTAACAAAGACAACGACGGATTAGAAAATGTGATCAATGGAATGTTAGCAACGAACGATACGACTATTGATGGAGCGACTATGTCATGGGTTTCTACAGTTGCAGAGCATCTTCCAAATGCATCCGTTACAGCAAATTTAACGCTTTGGCAATCCTACATACGAAATATAGAATCTGAAGTTATTGGTAGTTTTGCTGCTGCTTTAGAAGGTAACGGTATGGTTGTTACTGACGCAGAGGGAATGGCTGCTTTAACCTCAGGTTATGTTTTAAAGGGAGATACTTTAGCAGGATCAGTATTTTTGTCAGCTTACAATAAAAATATTAACCCAGTAGTTTATGTTGGTATTGTAGATGAGGCTAAATTTACGGCAAGTAAAAAAAACTATGTAGAAAATTCTAATGTAGAGGCTAAACCGCCAATTTTGGGTTCACCTACTGCAAAATGGGACGGTACTGCAGCAACCTATCAAGTTTTAAAAACTTCAGGTGGTAAAGCTAATTTTAAGTCAATACTTATTACTGGTGAAACAGGTGCTAAGGAAATAACAGGTGTTATCCAAATGGTAAGTAAGGATGGGGCAAAGTATTACCCTTTTAAACAAACTTATATGGTTGCAGAGCCAACAGCTACTGTTGCTGCTACTGCAATGAATGTTTTTTATGTGGGTGTTCCAAATCCAGTATCTATTTCAGCGCCTGGAGTTGCAGTTACAGATGTTGAACCATCGGCTCCTGGATTAAGATTTGCTCCTGGGAAAAAAGATGGACAGTACGTTGTGACCGCTTCAAGATCAACCGGTAAAAATGGAGTTGATGTAGTTGTTAAAAATAAAGTATCTGGTGTTTTACTAGGTAAAAGTAACTTCCGTGTAAAACGACTTCCTGATCCTGTAGCTAAGGTGTTGGGAGAAAAAGATGGTTTAATATCTAGGGGTAAAATTAGATTGGCTCAAAGAGTTGATGCTGTTATGGAAAATTTTGATTTTGAATTAAAAGTTAGAGTTTCTTCATTTACAATGACTGTAAGTATGGGAGGTGACCTTAGAGAATACAAAACAAAAGGATATAAGTTAGATAAAAAAATGAGAAAAATACTTTCAAAATTGAAGAAGGGAAATAGAGTGTACTTTGAAGATATAAAAGTAGCTATGCCAGGTGGTAAGCCTCGTAAGGTGCCTTCGGTTATTTTCAAAGTAAAATAATAACATAATATGAAACTTTCCGTATGCGTTCTTAATTCCGTGTACGGAAAGTTTATTTTAAAGTGTGTGATATGAAAACTATAAAATTAATTGTTTTATTGATGGTATTTGGATTTGTTACTCCAAATACATTAAGTGCCCAAAATGTATTGGATGGTATTTATATCCGTGAAAATGCCCCATCAAAGAGAGTTATTCCTTACACTCCATTAAGAGAGGCTGATGTTATGTGGCTGAAACGAATTTGGAGGATTATAGATCTTCGTGAAAAAATTAATCAAACTTTGTATTTTCCAGTAGAGAAAATAATGGATAGGCAGAGTATGACTCAGTTAATTTATGACGCTGTAATTACTGGAAATACGATCACTCCTTATGGAACTTTAGATGATGAGTTTACTATGACACTTACTGTTGCTGAAGTTGAAGCTTCAACTTCAAAAATTGACACAGAGTTTATTGAAGATGAATATGGAGATGTACAGCCAGTACCTATTAAGGAAGAGTTTTCGCCTGGGTCTGTGAAAAGGTATAGGTTGAAAGAAGAATGGGTTTTTGATAACCAGAAGTCAGTTCTTGAGGCTCGTATCATTGGGATGTGTCCAGTAATGGAAAAGTATGATGAAAACGGAGAGTATAAAGGAGAAATGCCTCTGTTTTGGATTTATTTCCCTGAGGCAAGAGAAGCTTTTGCGACTGTTCCTGTTTATAATAGGGGTAATGATGCAGAGAGAAGGACTCTAGAGGACATTATATGGAAGCGGATGTTTAGTTCATATATTTATAAAACAACAAACGTTTACGATAGAAAAATACAAGATTACAAAACAGATTTAGATTTATTACTTGAATCTAAAGATATTGAGAACGTTATTTTTGATTACGAGCAAGATCTTTGGGAATATTAAAGTGTTGCTTTTAAATAAAAAAGAGCCATTAACTTTTAGTTAATGGCTCTTTTTTTTTACATTAGAATTATGAGAAATCTTATATTGTTTGCTTCGATTATTCTAACTACAAATTTATCAGCCCAATACAATCAATCTATTGGTGTTAGGGGGGGGCTCAGAGGAACAGGTTTAACTTATAATTATTATTTGGGACCAAAGCCATTTATACAATTTGATGCACTTGGTGTGGTTTCTGAAGTTATGCAGGGAGGGATTATAGTGGCTTCATATAACTTACGGCAAGAAATTCATAGTAGTACCTTGAGTACGACTCGGTTAAGTTGGAGTTATGGAGGTGGATTACATGCAGGATATTATAGAGATCCTACTAATATTACTTCTCAAAGTGATTTTGTGATTGGGCCAGATGTTCGTTTAGCTACGGAATTCCAGTTTAAACTACCGATTGTGATTGGGGTTGATGTAATGGGTTATTATAATATTCTTCCAGCTTTAAAAGCAAATCACATTAAAGGATGGATAGATAACTATTTTGATTTTGGTGTTTATTTAAAATATGTAATTGATTAATTATCATATTTTATTTGCTAATTTAATTAGTACAAGATTTAATTTTAAATCATATCGTTAAAACATCCTTATACTTACATAGTAATTATCCTTTTTATAAAGGAGTAGTGTTTTAGTCGTTGCTATAGATGATAGCTTGAGGTATAATTTCATCTAGAAACTTTGTTGCAATTACTTTTAAGTCAGCATAGTTCATTAGTGGTGCTTCTGTATACAAGTGGTAATTTATATCTAGTAGTAAGTGAAATTACGTGTTCGAATTTTGTTGTAATCAATTTATTTATGGTCTCAATTGATCTCATTAAACACTAAAAAAGGAAAAAATACTGATAAAATAATATTTATTTACTTGGGCTTTGTTAAGTTTTTTTTTCATAAAATCAATGATATTGTAAAATAATCGATGAATATATTTTAGTTAATGATCTATATAAGATATAGGTCTATTTTATTTTTGATATTAGAGTAAGTATCATTGGATTTTTGATTTCATTTAAAAATTATAATTTAGATAAACTTTAAGCCTAAGGGAAATAGTTATAGAATTCAGATTTTTTAATTTCTACCTTGTTTAACAGATGTTAACATGAATATGAAAATACTTACTCCTTGTAGTGCGTTTGAGAGTTATGAAAAATAGAACACTCAATTTAAAAGACAAAGTATTTTTATTTTTGTTTTTAATCGGTTGGTCAACGATATCTTATTCTGTTTTTAAAATATTTGAATACGTAAAAAATGGAGTGGGTATAATATTTACATTATAGTATATACTTAGTAATAAGTTTAGGAGTGAAAAAATGATCACCTTCATAAAATGTAAACATATTTTGATTAAGTTGATTTGTAAAACGGGCCCAACTTGCTTTTGATGTAAATTGATCTTCTTTACCAATAAAAAAATGCGGATGATAATTCCATAAAACATGCTGTTTATTGGATAATATTTGATCTGGAATATTACCACTCCAAAATATTAGTTTTTTTATATTTAAGTCGGATTCTGAAATCCATCTCGCAACAGTTGCAGCTCCTTGGCTAAAGGCGAAAATATTTATTTGGCGGCTATTTAGATTAAAATGTTCTATGATTTGATTTAAGTAATTTTGTTGGTCTATTATTTCCAAATCTCTTTCCTCTTTAGTCATCCAGCTTGCTCCTACATTACCACTCATTCCTTTTTGGTAAAAGCGGGAAAGTCCCTCAGGTATTATGAAGCATCTGGTGGTAAACTCCTTATTTGTGAAAGAATTATAGAATTCATTCATGTTTTGCGCGTAACCATGGAATAAAATCCATACTTCATCTTCTTGATTTACAGGCTTTGAAAGGAAAATTCGTGCATGTTTTTGAACGATAATATTTTTTGTGCTTAGCATTGTATATTTTTGCAATATGATTTCAGTCGAAAATATAGGAATTTCTTTTAATGGGAACTATTTATTTAATAATGTTTCTTTTCAATTAAAAGGTGGTGAAAAAGTTGGTTTAGTAGGTAAGAACGGAGCTGGAAAGTCAACGCTCCTTAAGTTGTTATCAGGAACGATTGAATATGATAATGGAAATTTAGTTATCCCAAAGGAATATTCGGTTGGGTATTTAAAACAGGATTTGCAAACTCAAGGTGATAATTCGGTGCGAGAAGAAGCAATGAAGGCCTTTGAAGATGAAGCTGAATTAGAAAAAGAATTTGAGGATATATCAAAACAACTTGAAACTAGGGTTGATTACGAAAGTGATGAATATTCAGCATTAATTCAGAGAATATCTGACTTAGGAGCTGAGTTGGAAATGTCCGACTCTTCTAAACGGGAAGGAGAAGCAGATAAAATTTTGATCGGGTTAGGATTTAAGTCAACGGATCTTGATAAAAACATTAGGACATTTAGTGGTGGTTGGAGAATGCGTGTTGAATTGGCTAAGATCTTATTGATGACTCCTGATGCGCTGTTACTAGATGAACCTACTAATCACCTAGATATTGAGTCTATTGATTGGTTAGAGAAGTATTTGGTGACCTACACTGGTATTTTAGTTTTAATTTCTCATGATCAAGAATTTTTGGATAACGTAACTAAAAGAACTTTGGAGATTTCTGTGGGGAAAATTTATGATTTTAAAGTTGGTTACACGAAGTATTTAGATCAAAGAGATATATTATTTGAGCAGCAATTAGCAGCTAAAGTAAACCAAGATAAAAAAATCGAAGAGATAGAGCGATTCATTAGTAGATTTAGAGCGCAAGCGAACAAAGCAGCCGCGGTTCAATCTAGAATTAAGCAACTGGATAAAGTGGTGAGAATTGAAGTGGATGAAAGAAAAGTTGATGCGATGAAAATGCGCTTTCCAGAACCACCTAGATCAGGAAAAGCAGTTGTGACAATCGAAAAAGTCGCAAAATCATTTGGTGATAATCAAGTTTTAGATGATATAAATTTAATAGTTGGTAGAGGGGAGAAAATTGCTTTTGTTGGAAAGAATGGAGAAGGAAAATCTACGTTAGCTAAAATGATTGTCGGTGAATTTGAGGGATCAGGTTCTATCGAATTAGGACATAACATTAATTTAGGATATTATGCGCAAAATCAAGCTGAAGAGTTAGATTTAAATAAAACTGTATTTGAAACGATAGATGATGTTGCAAGGGGTGAAATTCGTAAAAAGGTAAGGGAGTTATTAGGCTCTTTCTTATTCAGAGGAGAAGATATTGATAAAAAGGTAAGTGTCCTTTCTGGAGGGGAAAAAGGTAGATTGGCACTTTGTAAACTATTGTTAGAACCATATAATTTCTTAATTTTAGATGAGCCTACGAATCATTTAGATATACCTTCAAAGGAAATTTTAAAAGAGGCATTAATTCATTATCCAGGAGCAATGATTGTTGTTTCTCATGATAGAGAGTTTTTAAGAGGATTGTCCAATAAAGTATTCGAGTTTAAAAACAAAGGGATAATTGAATATATTGGAGGGATTGACTTTTTCTTATCTCAGCGAAATATTGAAGACATTGATGATTTAAATACCCCTGTAAATTCTTTAAAAACTGAAAAAAAAAATAAAGTTTCTTCAAAAATAGATAATAAGGTACGAAAGAATTTAGATCAAGAAGTGAAGAAAGTCAATAACAAACTTGGGCAATCAGAAAGGAAGATAGCGGAATTAGAAGAGAAGAAGGCTTTATTGGAGGCTGATTTACAGAAGCCTGAAAATGCAACAAAACCAGAAATGTTTACTGAATTTCAAAAATTAGAGGATGCGATCAATACGCAAATGGAAATTTGGGAAAATTCGAGCCAAGAATTAGAGCAGCTAGAGCAAAAGAGGAAGTCACTTCTTTAATGATATTTTTTATTAAAATAAGCCTTAAAACTAAATTTTTAATATTGGTTTTACTTCTATTTGTTACATTGGGGATTTCAGCTTGCGGAAATGAGATTAAATCCTGCCTTTAAAAAGGTTCGTGATAATTTTATTAGCCATTATTTCAATGTAATTAAAAACACTTTCTTTTAATTGCACACCTCTTTGTAGTGATTTAAGTATCAATATACAAAAACAGGAAAGTATAATCTTATTGCATTCACTAATAATTTAGGATCAGTGATTCCACGAAAATCTAAGGATTTAATAAATTAAAAGCCTCAATTTTTAGGCAATAATATTTTTTTTCGAATACGATTCATATTCCGCGTAATTACTTATTTTTGCAATTCAATAAATCCAGTTACAATGTCAGAAATTAACAAGTATAGTAAAACACTTACGCAAGATCCTACACAACCAGCATCACAAGCTATGCTTTATGGAGTTGGTTTAACGGATGACGATATGAACAGAGCACAGGTTGGTATAGTTAGTACAGGATACGAAGGGAACCCTTGTAATATGCATCTTAATGGATTTGCGAATGACATTAAAACAAGTGTAGTTGCTAGTGATTTAGTTGGATTGATTTTTCATACAATAGGAGTTTCTGATGGTATTTCCAACGGAACAATTGGAATGAGATATTCATTAGTGTCTCGTGATATTATTTCGGATTCTATTGAAACTGTTATGAACGCTCAGTTTTATGATGCTTTAGTGCCCGTTGTAGGTTGTGATAAAAATATGCCTGGAGCAATGATTGCAATTGGTAGATTAAATCGTCCTTCAATTTTGGTTTATGGAGGAACAATTAGTTCAGGTAATTATTGTGGTAAAAAGTTAGATATAGTATCTGCTTTTGAAGCATTAGGTGCTAGATCAAAAGGAGAGCTTAATGATGAAGATTATAAAGGGATAATAAAAAATTCTTGCCCAGGAGCTGGAGCATGTGGAGGAATGTATACAGCAAATACAATGGCATCTGCGATTGAGGCATTGGGAATGAGTTTACCTTATTCTGCTTCAAATCCAGCTAATAGTATTGATAAAACAGATGAGCTTAAAGCTGTAGGTCCTGCTATTAGAAACTTATTGGAAAAAAATATTCTTCCAAGACAAATAATGACTCGTAAGGCTTTTGAAAATGCTTTAAGGGTAATTATTGTGCTAGGAGGTTCTACTAATGCAGTTATGCACTTAATAGCAATGGCTCACGCTGTTGAAGTTGATTTAGATTTGGATGACTTCCAGAAAATGAGTGATCAAACTCCATTTTTAGCAGATTTAAAACCATCAGGGAAATATTTGATGGAAGATTTACATGAAGTTGGTGGTATTCCAGCAGTTATGAAATATTTATTAGCAGAAGGACTTTTACATGGTGATTGTTTGACTGTAACAGGTGAAACTATAGCAGAGAATCTTGCTAAAGTAGATGGTTTAAAAGAAGGGCAAGATTTGTTACGTACAGTTAATAATCCTATTAAAGCAGAAGGTCATATTCAGATTTTATATGGAAATTTAGCTACTGAAGGTGCTGTAGCTAAAATAACAGGAAAAGAAGGATTGAAATTTAAAGGACCGGCGATTGTTTTTAATGATGAATTTGCAGCAATTGATGGGATATTAGATGGTTCGGTTAAAAAAGGAAACGTTATTGTTATTCGGTTTGAAGGGCCAAAGGGTGGACCTGGAATGCCAGAGATGTTAAAACCTACTTCAGCAGTTATGGGGAAAGGCTTAGGACAGGATGTTGCATTGATAACCGATGGTAGATTCTCAGGAGGGTCTCATGGATTTGTTGTTGGACATGTTAGTCCAGAAGCACAAGAAGGAGGTGTAATTGGATTAGTTGAAGATGGGGATATTATTACAATTGATGCTGTTGATAATATTCTTTCGGTAGATGTTTCAAAGGAAATTCTAGCCGAAAGAAAAAAAACGTGGCAACCGAAAGTATTGCCAATACGAGGTGTTTTAGCAAAGTATGCTCGACAGGTAGGTAGCGCATCGAAAGGTTGTGTTACTGATGATTTTTAAGTTTAACAAGGTATTAAAATGTTAGTTAACAATCTGTTTACTAGTTGTTTGATTAGTCTGTTTTTCGTTTGAACGTAAAACAGTTGTTCAAAATATCTGAAAATATAATGCGCTAATAGACATTTCTTCAATAGATTTGAATAATACAAAGGTAAAATGCATTTAAATTATAGAATATTAAAGAGAACAGTCCTTGTGGTTTTAAACCCACAAGCCTGAGATTGATTTTTATATATTAAATAATAAACTAAACCTTTCTCACTAACGTTTGAAAGGTTTTTTTATACAAGTTTAAAATGAGTACCGTAACACAAGCTCAACCCGAAAAAATGGAAAAGAAAGAAAATACAAAAAGAATTAGAGGTGCGGAAGCAGTAGTTCTTTGTTTGTTAGCAGAAGGGGTAGATAAGATTTTTGGTTATCCAGGAGGAGCGATTATGCCTGTGTATGACGAACTGTATAAATACGAAGATAGAATTAAGCATGTACTTGTTCGTCATGAGCAAGGTGCAACGCACGCCGCTCAAGGAGAAGCTCGTATAACCAATAAGGCGGGAGTTGCACTTGCAACATCAGGACCTGGGGCTACAAACCTTATAACAGGTATTGCTGATGCTCAAATTGATAGTACGCCATTGGTTTGTATTACAGGTCAAGTAGCATCTGGTTTTTTAGGTACTGATGCTTTTCAGGAAACGGATATTATAGGTATCTCTGCGCCAGTTGTAAAGTGGAGTTTTCAAATTACAAAAGCATCTGAAATACCAGGTGCAATAGCAAAAGCATTTTATATTGCAAATTCTGGTCGTCCAGGACCAGTTGTAATTGATATAACAAAAGATGCGCAGTTTGAAGAATTTGACTTTGAGTACAAGCCTTGCACATTTGTACGTTCTTATAAGCCAGAGATTAAGTTGAATTTGGAGCAAATAAAAGATGCTGCTCAAGCTATCAACGGTGCGAAACGACCAATGTTAATTTTAGGACATGGTGTTATGTTAGGAGACGCACAAAAACAAGTTTTAGAATTGGCAGAAAAAGCTCAAATTCCTGTTGCTACTACTTGGTTAGGGGCTTCCTCATTTCCTTCAAGACATAATTTGCATTATGGGATGGTTGGAATGCACGGTAATTATGCACCTAATTTACAAACCAATTCTTGTGATGTTTTAATTGCTATAGGAATGCGCTTCGATGATCGTGTTACTGGTACATTGGATACTTATGCTAAGCAAGCTAAGGTTGTTCATTTTGAATTAGATTACGCTGAGATTAGTAAGAATATATATGCCCATTATCCTGTTCATGGTAATTGCGCAGAGTCTTTAGATGCATTACTTCCAATGATTATTGATTCTGATGGCAGAAAAGAATGGTTTGCATCCTGGAACCTTTTAAAAGATAAAGAGGTTGAAGTTGTTATAAAGGATGATATAGCGCCAAAAAATGGTGAAATAAAAATGGCTGAAGTAGTTCGTAAGTTGAGTGATCTTACTGAAGGAAAGGCGGTAATTGTAACAGATGTTGGACAGCATCAAATGATTACTGCAAGATACTATGAATTCATGGATACGAATACCAATGTAACATCTGGAGGTTTAGGAACTATGGGGTTCGCTCTGCCAGCAGCAATTGGTGCTGCACTAGCTGCACCAGAAAAAGATGTTGTTGCAATTATTGGAGATGGAGGTTTCCAAATGACGCTTCAAGAGTTGGGTGTGATTATGCAAGAAAATATTCCTGTAAAGATTTTAATATTAAACAACTCCTTTTTAGGAATGGTTCGTCAGTGGCAAGAATTATTTTTTGAAAAGAGATATGCTTCGACAGATATTAAGAGTCCTGATTTTGTGAAATTGGCAGATGCATATGGAATTAATGGGAAATCAATTTCTAAGAGAGAAGACCTTGAACTTTCTTTAAAAGAAATGTTAGCGTCTAAAGAATCATTTTTACTTGAAGTTCATGTTGAAAAGGAAGGGAATGTATTTCCTATGGTGCCAACAGGAGCAAGTGTTTCCGATTGCAGATTAAAATAATTCAATTAAAATATTAAGATGAGCGCTAATAATAGTAATAATAGATATACAATTTCTTTATACTCTGAAAATCATACTGGTTTAGTAGGAAGGATTGCACAGATATTTACGAGAAGAAAAATTAACATTGATAGTTTAACGACTTCTGAGAGCGAAATAGAAGGTATCTTTAGATTTACAATTGTTGTTCATGTTTCTGAAAATCAAGTCATTAAAGTTGTTAATCAGCTTCAGAAAATTATTGATGTAATTACAGCTTTTTATTTTGTAGAAGATGAAGTGGTATATCAAGAAATTGCTTTGTATAAAATTCAATCTTCAACTCTTTTAGGAAGTAATGTAGAGAAAGTGGTTAGAAAAAATGCAGCACGAATTTTATATGTAGATCAAGAATTTTGTGTAATCGAAAAAACAGGACATAAGGAGGAAACACAAGATCTTTTTGAAAAATTAAAACCTTTCGGAATTCTCGAGTTTGTTCGCTCTGGTAGAGTTGCAATTGCGAAACCAATGCCTAATTTACATTCCTATTTGGAAGAAGTAGGTTTGGCTAAGGAGTTTGTGAAATAAATGTGCATACAAACATATCAAATTTTAATAGTAGAGTACCTGATGATTTATTTATAGGGTACTCTTTTTTTATAATTTAGTGTGTTAAATTTTAATCTTTGGAAGATTATATTTCTATTAAAATTCAACAAAAAAATCAGTTATTCAACTTGAGATGTTATTAAAAGGCAAAGCACCTTGATCTAAAGTCATGTTTCATTCCGTACTTTGGTGTTATGGCACTAAATTTTGTTTTCATAGCCTTTTTTGTAATCGCCTTTGTAATGGCGATATTTCAATATTTTGTTAATGGACTTGATATCTTTTCACTTCTAGTTCAACGCACATTTGATGACGCTGCAAATGCTGCTGATATTTGCATCGGTTTTGTTGGAGTTTTCACCTTGTGGATGGGGATTATGAGGATTGGTGAGAAAGGAGGAGCTATAAATATTATAGCAAAATTAGTAGCGCCTTTTTTTAATAAAATCTTCCCGGAAATACCTAAGGGGCATCCCGTATTTGGAAACATGATTATGAATTTTAGTGCGAACATGTTGGGGCTAGATAATGCAGCGACTCCTATGGGAATTAAAGCAATGAAAGAACTTCAGAAACTTAATCCGAATAAAGATACTGCAAGTAATTCGCAGATCATGTTTTTGGTTTTAAACACGTCAGGTTTAACATTAATTCCTATTTCCATTTTAGCGCTTCGTTATAAGACACTGAATACTTTGGCAGAAGGTAAAGGACTCGAGTTATTGAGTGCTAGTACTGATGTTTTTGTTCCTATTTTGGTAACAACGTTTTTTTCAAGTTTAGTGGGAATCATCACTGTATCTATTATTCAAAAAATAAATCTATTAAAACCAGTGGTTTTGGCTTATTTAGGAGGTTTGTCTATAATAGTTTCTTCAATAATATTTTATTTTTCTTCTCTTCCTCCAGATAAGATTCAGCCTCAATCTTCCTTGTTTGCTGGAGTTGTGTTGTTCTTGTTTATTATAGGTTTTATTGGTTTAGGGGTACGGAAAAAAATAAATGTGTACGATGCTTTTATTGATGGAGCAAAAGAAGGCTTTGAAACGGCAGTTAAGATTATACCTTATTTAGTTGGAATATTAGTAGCAATTGGTCTTTTTAGAGTTTGCGGAGCTTTGGATTTAATACTTGATGGAATTACTTGGTGTGTTTCTTTTTTTACAGACAGGACGGAATTTGTAGAAGCTTTACCAACTGCGATTATGAAGCCTTTAAGTGGAGGAGGAGCGAGAGCAGCGATGTTAGAAACAATGAATTCTTCTGGATTAAAAGTGGTACCTGGAGGTTTGGCAGAAACTTTCCCCTCCTTTTTAAGTGGTGTTTTTCAAGGTTCAACCGAAACTACATTTTATGTTCTAGCAGTGTATTTTGGAGCTGTAGGAATTAAAGACACTAGGTATGCACTTGGTGCAGGTTTAATTGCCGATTTTGCAGGAATTATTACGGCTGTAATAATTGGTTACCTTTTTTACGCTTATTAATCAATCAATAGTCGTGAAATCGAATGGTTTAACCATTTATAATACTCTTTTTTTTATTCATAAAAGTAAAGAATAAGCAGCTTAATTTAATTTGTAGTGCGTCGATTAGTTTCTTTACCTTTGCAAACTCAATATTCAGATCTTTTTAGTGTGAAATATTGGATTAATGATTAATAGTATGGCTCATAAAAGTGGATTTGTAAATATTATAGGTAGTCCTAATGTAGGGAAAAGTACATTGATGAATAAATTGGTAGGAGAAAGACTATCTATCATTACATCAAAAGCTCAAACTACGCGCCATAGAATTATGGGAATTGTTAATGAGGAGGATTATCAAATTTGCTTTTCTGATACTCCTGGAGTTTTAGTTCCATCTTACAAACTGCACGAGGGAATGATGGGTTTTGTGAACACTGCTTTAGCTGATGCTGATTTATTTTTATTGGTAACGGATTTCTTTGAAACAGAATTAAATTCTCCTGAAGTTTTTGAAAAACTATTAAAAACAAATACGCCTATTTTAGTTTTGATCAATAAAATGGATTTGGTCGATCAAAAAAAGATGGAAGAGAAAATTGAGGAATGGGCTGTAAAACTACCAGGAGCCAGTATCTTACCGATCTCAGCTTTGCATAAGGTAAATGTTGAATTCACTTTCGATTGGATTCTTAAAAACTTACCAGAAGGACCTGCATATTATGATAAGAAAGCATTAACGGATAAACCAGAAAAGTTTTTTGCTAGTGAAATGGTAAGAGAAAAGGTACTTCAAACTTATAGCAAAGAGATACCGTATTCTGTTGAAATTGAAATTGAAGAATTTAAGGAAGAACCCAAAATTATTAAGATAAGGGCAATTATTTATGTTGCAAGAGATTCTCAAAAAGGTATTATAATTGGGCACCAAGGAGAATCATTGAAAAAAGTTGGAACAGAAGCTCGAGTAGATTTGGAAGAATTTTTCCAGAAGCAAGTCTATTTAGATTTGTATGTAAAAGTAAATAAAGATTGGAGAACTGATGAGAAGAAATTGAAACGTTTCGGTTACTTCTCATAAATATACCGCATTAAATTATGGCTAATATAGTTGCAATAGTAGGAAGACCAAACGTAGGTAAATCTACACTTTTTAATAGATTAACTGAATCGAGAAAAGCGATCGTTAATGAGGAAAGTGGTGTCACGAGGGATCGGCACTACGGACGAGCAGAGTGGAATGGACAAGAGTTTGTTGTAATTGACACAGGTGGATATGTTGGTAGTAATTCAGACGTATTTAATGAAGCAATTCGTAAACAAGTTTTACTGGCACTTGATGAATGTTCAGTAATTGTTTTCATGGTTGATGTAACTACTGGAATTACTGATTTAGATGAAGACGTTGCAAATGTTCTAAGAAGAACTAAAAAGAAAATATTTTTAGCCGCTAATAAAGTTGATACTTCAAGTCAGCAGATTGAAACAGCTGAGTTTTATAATCTAGGAATGGGCGAAGTTTTTGCACTTTCTTCTAATTCAGGAAGTGGGACAGGAGAATTACTTGATGCTGTTGTAGGAGGTTTTGACGATGTTGAAATGGAAGACACAGAAGGTTTGCCTAAGATATCTGTAATTGGACGTCCTAATGTTGGTAAATCTTCAATTATAAATGCTTTTTTAAATCAAGAGAGAAATATTGTTACAGATATTTCTGGAACAACAAGAGATTCTTTATTTACAAGATACAAAGCTTTTGGTCACGATTTCTTTTTAATTGATACAGCAGGTGTTCGTCGAAAGAAAAAAGTACGTGAAGACGTAGAGTTTTATTCAGTAATGAGAACACTTCGAGCTATTGAAAACAGCGACGTTTGTTTATTGATGATTGATGCTACAATGGGTATTGAAGCACAAGATTTGAATCTTTTTTCGTTAATGCAAAAAGGTAATAAGGGAATAGTTATCGTAGTAAATAAATGGGATTTAGTTGAAAAAGATAGTAATACAATTAATAAATTTACAGAGAAAATTAAAGAAAAGATAGCACCATTTATTGATGTTCCGATAGTATTTACATCTGCTCTTTCAAAGCAAAGAATTTTAAAATCGCTGGAAGTGGCGCTAGCAGTTCATGAAAGTAGAACTCAAAAAATTATTACTTCAAAATTGAATGATACGCTCTTACCGCTTATCGACAGGTTTCCTCCACCATCACATAGAGGGCTGTTTATAAAGATTAAATATATCACTCAGTTACCTACTTATACTCCTAGTTTCGCTTTCTTTTGTAACCATCCTAATCATGTGAAGGATTCCTACAAAAGGTTTTTAGAGAACAAAATAAGAGAGTCCTTTAATTTGACTGGAGTTCCGATTAATATTTTTATGAGACAAAAGTAAATTAGACAGAGGTATTAGGGTTAATTTCCTGGTATCTTTTTAGTAATATTGTTTTTAATATAGTGCTCATTTTGATAACATAGGTTTTTATATTTTCTGTGAAAAAGTAAAGGAATAGTTGATTTATTATACATGTAGTTTAGCAAACTAAGATCTTTTTTTAGGGGTATTTAAGCTTGTTTTTATAAAAGAATTCTCTAATTTTTTTTTAAATTAGAATACGCGTATAAAGGTGTTTAAGATGATCGTGAAAAATATTAAACAAGCATTATAAGTATTAGATAATTTTCTCCGTTACTATTATTAAATTTAACTCCTTAAAAGACTTTTATTTAATAAAGCACCCGAGTTCACTAATTTATGTAGTTGTTCTGATTTGAGCGCATCTTGAAGTCCAGGAATTTGTCCGACTCTATGAAGATCTGAGCCTATAAAGTCAATAAAATTATTATCAATTAAGTAATTAGATCCTCTTACAGCACTATCACCATAATGTCCCACTAAAGAAAGTAAATTAAGTTGGAATTTAACACCCATTTCTTTTAATTTATCATACTTTTCTGGTGCTTCTACGAAATAGTGATATCGTTCTGGATGAGCAAGGACAGGTGTGTATCCTTTTTCAAACATATTAGAAAGTACTTCATGCACACCATTATGCTCATTAAAATAGGAAAATTCAAAGAGTAAATAATTTTCGCTTCCGAATGATAGAATATCCTTTTTCTTTAATCTAGCTTGTAATTCTTCATCAAAATAATACTCGGCAGAAGCTTCGATATTTATTGAAATATTATTTTTAGAGAGTACTTCTCGAACATCATCTAGTTTGGATAAAATAGTATCAGTATGATTTTTATAAAAATCATACATAACGTGAGGAGTAGCTAAAACTTGAGAATATCCCAAATCTTGTAATCCTTTTATTAAATTCAAAGAATCTTCCAAAGATTCTGCCCCATCATCAATTTCAGGAAGAAGATGCGCATGCATATCAGCCTTGATTAATTTCATGTCTATCGGAGGAAGATCAATTACTTCTTCTTTTTTTTTAAATATATTAGAGAAGAGGCCCATGCGCTATTAATCTAGATGTGGGTAATATTCTTTTTTAAACCAATTTAAAGTAATCTCCATACCCTCTTTAATATCAACTTGGGGATCGTATCCGAAGTTCTTTTGTGCTTTTGATATATCAGCTAGGGAATCTCTAATGTCACCTGTTCTTGGGGGACATATTTCTGGTTCTTTGTCAGATTTAGCGGCGGTTTTAAGCACATCGTATAACTCTAATACTGATGTTTTATAACCACAAGCAATATTGTAAACCTCTCCAAAAGCATCTTCATTTTCACAGAGCATTGCTTTTACATTGGCTTGAACAGCGTTTTCTACAAAAGTAAAATCTCTTGATTGTTCACCATCTCCAAATATTTTACCTGATGTGTTTTGAAGAAGCGCATTCATATATAGAGGGATAACAGCTGCATAAGGCCCATCTGGACTTTGATTTGGTCCGAAAATATTAAAATATCTAAGTCCAATTGTATTGAATCCAAAAGCTTCTTTAAAAACTTTTGCGTACAATTCATTTGTCTTTTTACTTACGGCATAAGGACTCAAAGGATTACCTGTTTTGTGTTCTTTTTTTGGTAAATCGGTATTGTCACCATAAACAGAGCTACTACTTGCGTATACGAACGACTTAACACCTGCGTTTTTTGCAGCGGTAAGCATGTTTAGGTATCCAGTTGCATTTGCTTCATGTGTAACTAAAGGTGTTTTTAAAGATCTAGGTACTGAACCAAGTGCAGCTTGATGGGAAATGTAATCAACTCCTTCAACAATTTTGTTGCACGTGGTTACATCGGTGATATCCCCCTCAACAAAAACTAATCTTGAATCGTTTTTATATGCTACAATATTTTTTAAATATCCATTAGAAAGGTCATCTAGTATGACTACTTTTTTTGCGCCATTATCCATTAGATATTGCGTGAGATTAGAACCTATAAAGCCTGCGCCACCAGTTATTAAAAAAGTAGAATTTGAAATATCTTTTGTATGATATTTTCTAGATATTTTCCAACTATCGTTTGACATATTGCTTTTCATAATAATTTAAATAATCTCCACTTACAATGTTATTAATCCAGTTTTCATTTTCTAAAAACCAATTTACTGTTTCTTCCAGTCCCTGTTCAATTGTATATTTCGGAGCCCATCCTAAAATGTTTTGGATTTTATCCGCGTTTATTGCATAACGCATATCATGGCCAGCTCGATCTTTTACATATGTAATTAATTCTAAAGAATTTCCTGACTGTCTGTTTAATTTTTTATCGACTAGCTCAATTAATAATTTAACAAGGTCTATGTTTTTCCGCTCATTATGGCCTCCAATATTAAATGTTTCACCAATAGCTCCTTCATGAAAAATTAAGTCGATCGCTTCAACATGATCTTTTACATGTAACCAGTCTCTTATGTTTTCACCTTTGCCATAAATAGGTAAAGGTTTATTGTTAACGATATTATTAATAACTAGCGGTATTAATTTCTCAGGAAATTGATGAGAACCATAATTATTAGAACAATTAGAAATTTTAATCGAAAGATTGTAAGTTTCATGATAAGCTCTTACAAAATGGTCTGAACTTGCTTTTGAAGCAGAATATGGTGAACGAGGATCATATGAAGTATCTTCAACGAAAAACCCTGTCTCACCTAAACTACCATAAACTTCATCAGTTGAAACATGGTAGAAAATATTTTCAGGTTTACCTTTCCAGGATTCTTTTGCAATATTTAATAAAATTACAGTACCAACTACATTAGTTTCAACGAATTCTATAGGATTAGTAATTGAACGATCTACATGAGATTCTGCGGCTAAATGTATTACATTATCAATTTTGTACGTTTTAAATACCTCCGAAATTGCTTCTTTATCACAAATATCCCCTTTTATAAAAGTATAATTTGAAGCAGATTCAATGTCTTTTATGTTATCTAAGTTTCCAGCGTATGTAAGTTTGTCAAGATTAATTATATGGTAATTAGGATATTTATTAATAAGCAATCTAACCAAATGAGAACCGATGAAGCCTGCTCCTCCGGTTACCAATATATTTTTTTGATAATTATTCATGTTTAGAATTTTTTTGAAATATCCAGCTTGATTTCACCATGTCTTTTAATGTTAATTCAGCCTTCCAGTTTAATTTTTCAGCTGCGAGTTCTGCACTAGCAAACATACTATCTATATCCCCATCTCTTCTCTTCGTGTATTTATATTCAATGTTAACACCATTTACCTCTTGAAAAGTTTTAATCAATTCCAGTACTGATGTTCCATGTCCTGTTCCTAAGTTAAAGATAGCAGGGGTATTAGGGGATGTAGTATAATTCAATGCTTTCAAATGTCCTTTTGCAATGTCAACTACATGAATGTAGTCCCTGACGCATGTTCCATCAATTGTTGCATAATCATTACCAAATACACTTAATGCTTTTAATTCTCCTACTGCAACTCTTGTAATGTACGGCATTAAGTTATTAGGTGTTCCGTTAGGATTATCTCCTATTAAACCTGAATGGTGCGCACCAATTGGATTGAAATATCTTAGCAAGCAATAATTCACTTTAGAAGTTAAAGCAACATCCATTATGATTTTTTCTCCCATTATTTTAGTTGTACCATAAGGAGTATTTGTTTGTAAAACGGGATGAGATTCTGGTATTGGAGAACTCTTAGGAATACCATATACAGTAGCCGACGATGAAAATATAAAGTTTGTAATATTCATACTCTCACCTAAAGCAATCGTGTTTAGTAGTGAAGTAATATTATTAAAATAATATTTTTCAGGATTCGACACGGACTCTCCTACAGCTTTATAAGCTGCAAAATGAATAATACCTGTAATTGGGTATTTGTTTAAGCTATTAAAAACTTGATCTCGATCGGATAAGTCAATGTTCTCAAAATTAAACGTTTTACCAGTAATTACTTCAATACGGGATAGCACTTCATGAGATGAATTGCATAAGTTATCAGCAATTACAACTTCATATCCATTATTGAGTAGTTCAACTACAGTATGAGAACCAATATATCCGGCTCCTCCAGTAACAAGAATCATTATTTATAAACTTAAATAAGTAAGATTTTTTATTTTGTCTCTATATATTCCTTTTACATCAACTAAGATTCCTTTATCAGTTAATAGATCCGTAAAGTAAGCTTCGTTAAGAGTCAAATATTGAGAATGGTTAACAGCAACAATTGCTGCATCGTATTTACCTGTAGCTTTAGGAACGAGTTCGAAACCATATTCGTGATTAATTTCATCACTTGATGCATATGGATCGTGTACTTCTACATTTAAACCAAAACTTTTTAATTCGTCGATTACAGAGGCAACTTTTGAGTTTCTAATATCACTTACATTTTCTTTAAATGTAGCTCCCATTACTAGAACTCTTGATTTAACGATATCCTTTCCACAAGAGATTAATTTCTTAACTGTTTGTCTTGCTAGATAAGGTCCCATGGAATCATTTAATGCTCTACCAGAGTTAATTATTTTAGAATGATAACCTAATTCTCTTGCTTTATAAGTTAAGTAGTAAGGATCAACTCCAATGCAGTGACCTCCAACTAAACCAGGGAAAAATTTAAGGAAATTCCACTTAGTACCAGCTGCCTCTAATACTTCGTAAGTATTAATTCCTATTTTACTAAATATCATTGAAAGCTCGTTCATTAATGCAATATTAACATCTCGCTGAGTATTTTCAATTATTTTTGCAGCTTCAGCAACTTTTATAGAGGAAGCACGATGAACACCTGCTTCAATAATCATTTCGTAAACTTTTACAATTTGGTTTGCAGATTCAAGACAACTTCCAGCAGCAACCTTTACAATTTTTGTTAAAGTATGTTGTTTATCTCCTGGGTTAATTCTTTCTGGTGAGTATCCTATTTTAAAATCTACGTTAAATTTTAAACCAGATTCTTTCTCTAAAACAGGTACACAGTCCTCTTCAGTACATCCTGGATATACTGTTGATTCGAACACTACATAATCTCCTTTTTTCAAAACTTTTCCAACTGTTCGGGATGCACCTAATAATGGTTTCAAATCAGGTAAGTTATGCTCGTCAATTGGAGTAGGAACAGCAACGATATAAAATGTAGCTTCTTTTAAGTCTTCTATTTCTGTAGTAAACTTAATTTCTGCACCTTCAAATTCGTCCGCTTCCAACTCTTTACTAGGATCGATGTTATTATTCATCATATCAACCCTTTCTTGGTTGATATCAAACCCAATAACAGAAATTTTCTTTGCAAATTCTAATGCTATAGGTAATCCAACATATCCTAATCCTATTACTGCTAGTTTTTGTTCTTTACTTGCTATTTTATCGGCTATCATTGTGCTATTTTTTATTATAAATTCTTTCTATTATCTCTACAACTTTCAATCCTTCGAGCGCATTCGTTGTTGCTGTTTTTTTTCCGCTTAACGTATCTATCACATTTTCAATTACATATTGATGATTTGCGGCGGATCCTTTATAAGTCCCGTAATCGTTTGGTTGATTAACGGGGGCTAAATTAGGCATTTTATAGTTTTCTACATGACAATATTCAACTTTATCCATATATTGTCCTCCAATTTTTAATGAACCCTTCTCTCCAATTACTGTAATACTGCTTTCTAAATTGCTATTCCATACTGCTGTTGAGTAGTTTAAGACTCCCATTCCTCCACTAATGAAATCAAATGAAACAACACCAGAATCTTCAAAATCTGTTGAATGTTTGTGTGTAAAGTCTTTAAATCGTCCTTCAATATTTGTGATATCCCCAAACACCCAATACATTATATCAATAAAGTGACTGAATTGGGTGAATAATGTTCCTCCATCTAGTTCTTTAGTACCCTTCCATTTTGATTTACTGTAGTATCGATCGTCACGATTCCAATAACAATTAATCTGAACCATATGAATATTACCTAGATCGCCAGAAGAAATAATCTTCTTCAGCCATTCTGATGGTGGTGAATATCTATTTTGCATTACACAAAAAACTTGACGAGACACTGTCAAGGCTTTAAAAATAATTTCTTCACATTCTGTTTTGTTTAAACCCATTGGTTTTTCACAAACTACATGGATCTTGTGATCAAGAAATAATTTAGATTGGATAGCATGAAGTCCATTTGGTGTACATATACATGCGACATCAATACCTTTCTCATTGGCAAGAAGGTCTTCAATCGTGCTATAAAAATTGACTATATGCTTATTGTCTATATTTAAAATTTCTTTATTATCAGAATCACAAATAGCAACTAATTCGGCACTAGGGTTTTGATGAATCATCTCCATGTGGCGCTTACCAATGTGTCCACATCCAACTACTGCAAATTTAATAGTTTTACTCATATGATTTCTTTTACTGTATTGTTAATTAATTGGTATTTTTGCCTGCTTTCCGGACATATTGCATCTCCATTTTCATTGAAATGCAATCGGTGTCCATACTCACTTACCCAACCAATTTGTTTTGCTGGATTACCAACAAGTAAGGCATAAGGTAGCACCTCTTTAGTGACTACAGCGCCGGCACCTATTAATGCATATTTCCCGATGGTATTTCCACATACAATTGTAGCATTAGCACCTATACTAGCCCCTTTTTCAACAAGTGTTTCAACATAACTATCTTTTCTGATAATTGCAGATCTAGGATTTAATATATTAGTAAAAACCATAGACGGTCCTAAGAAAACATCGTCTTCACAGATAACTCCCGAATAGATGGAAACGTTGTTTTGAACTTTTACATTCTTCCCAAGAATAACTTTTGGTGAAACCACTACATTTTGACCAATATTACAATTTTCTCCCAAAATAGTATTATCCATAATGTGAGAAAAATGCCAAATATTTGAACCAGCACCTATTTTGGCACCTTCGTCTACAATAGCTGTATTGTGTGAGAAATATGACATTATTTAATAATATATTTATCGAAATTGTTATGTTCTTTTTTATTTAATTCTTCCGTTGAGAATCGTTTGAAATATTGATAAGTTATTTCTAATCCTTCTTTTCTCTTTATTACTGGCTCCCATTTTAAAATTTCCCGAGCTTTTGTAATATCAGGTTGCCTTTGTTTAGGGTCACTAGAGGGTAGATCTTTATAAATTAATTTTTGATTGGTTCCAGTGAGTTTTATAATTTCTTCTGCGAAATCACTAATTGTAATTTCTGAAGGGTTTCCAATGTTTATGGGTTTTGAGTAATCGCTCATCAATAATTTGTGAATACCTTCTATTAAATCATCTACATAACAGAAAGAACGTGTTTGAGAGCCATCACCAAAAATAGTTAAGTCTTCACCTCTTAATGCTTGACCGATAAATGCAGGCAAAACTCTACCGTCATTCAATCTCATTTTAGGACCGTAAGTATTAAAAATTCTTACAATTCTTGTTTCAACACCATGGAAAGTATTATAAGCCATTGTTACAGCTTCCATATATCTTTTCGCTTCGTCGTAAACTCCTCGTGATCCAACAGGGTTTACATTTCCGTTATACTCCTCAACTTGAGGATGTACTTGAGGATCTCCGTATACTTCAGATGTTGAAGCAACAAGTATACGTGCATTTTTTTCTTTTGCTAACCCCAATAAATTATGTGCTCCATAAGAACTAACTTTTAACGTTTGAATAGGAATTTTCAAATAATCTATTGGACTGGCTGGTGAAGCGAAATGTAATATATAATCTAATTCCCCAGAAACATGAACAAATTTTGATACATCATGATTGTGGAACTCAAAATTTTTGTCAGGAAAAAACTCTTCAATATTCTTAAGATTACCAGTTATTAAATTATCCATAGCGATCACATAATGACCAATGTCTAAGAATTTCTTCACTAAATGAGATCCTAAAAAACCTGCAGCACCTGTAATTAATGTTCTTTTCATTCTGACTTTTTATTTAGCGACCAATACTATAATACGTGAAACCTAATTTTTTAACTTTCTTTGAATCGTATAAATTTCGTCCATCAAAAATAACTTTTTCTTTTAATGATTTTGATATTGCCTTAAAATCTGGATTTTGAAACACGCCCCATTCCGTAGCAATTAATAAAGCATCAGCATTATCTAAAACAGTGTATGCGTTTTCCCCAAAAGAAATCCGATCTTTATATATCTTTTTAATGTTATTCATTGCCTCCGGATCAAAAGCAGAAATTTCAGCACCTTCAGCGAGAAGTTTGTCTATTATATATATTGCAGGAGCTTCTCTTACATCATCAGTATAAGGCTTGAAAGCCAAACCCCAAACGGCAATTTTTTTCCCTTTTAAATTCCCTTTAAAATGTGTTTTTATTTTCGTGAATAGAATTGTTTTTTGAATAGAATTCACCTCCTCTACAGCTTTTAAAATCTTAAAATTGTAATTGAGTCCTTCAGATGATTTGATTAATGCTTTTACATCTTTAGGGAAGCAACTTCCTCCATATCCAATACCTGGAAACAAAAATCGTTTACCTATTCTTTCGTCAGAACCAATTCCGATTCTTACTTGATCAACATTAGCACCAACAAGTTCACAAATATTAGCAATTTCATTCATAAATGAAATCTTAGTCGCTAAAAAAGAATTGGCTGCATATTTAGTAAGTTCAGCAGATTTCTCATCCATGAAATAAACTGGGTTCCCTTCCCGCACAAATGGCTCATATAATTCGCCCATTATTTCTTTTGCTCTTGTTGAAGATGTTCCAATTACAACCCGATCTGGATTAAGAAAGTCATCTACTGCAAAACCCTCTCTTAAGAATTCAGGATTGGAAACTACATCAAATTCAGCGTCAGCATTTTTTGCTATAGCAATTGTTACTTTTTCTGCAGTACCAACTGGAACAGTACTTTTATCAACAATAACTTTATATTCCGTCATTATTGAGCCAAGTTCATTAGCGACACCCAACACGTAGGAAAGGTCTGCGCTACCATCTTCTCCTGGAGGAGTAGGTAACGCAAGAAATATTACATCCGATTTATCAACAGCTTCTTTTAAAGAGGTTGTAAAGGTTAATCTTTGTTGTCGAACGTTTCTTTCAAATAAAACATCTAATTGTGGTTCAAAAATAGGAATTATCCCATTTCTTAAACTCTCAACTTTATTTTTATCGATATCAACACAAATTACTTGGTTACCAGTTTCAGCGAAGCAAGTACCACTTACTAGACCCACATAACCAGTACCTATTACAGCAATATTCATTTAAATTCTTTTAGAGATTCTATAATGAAATTTATCGTTTCTTCGTTCAATTCCGTGTGAATAGGTAAAGATAAAACATTAGATTGTAATTTGTCTGAAACTGGAAATTTTGTATTTTGATTAAAACTTTTAAATGCTTTTTGTTGGTGCAAAGGGATCGGATAGTAAACCATACTGGAAATTCCTTTATTAGCTAAATATTCCTTTAATTCATCTCGTCTTCCATTGTTTACTTGCATTGTGTATTGATGGAAAACATGTGTTGAATAATCCATAATTAATGGTGTTGTAATCCATTCAATGTTTTTTAAACCTTCATTGTATTGTAATGCTGCTTTTAAGCGCGCTTCACAATATGAATTTAGAAGTGGCAATTTTATTTTTAGTACGGCTGCCTGAATACTATCTAAGCGAGAGTTTAGACCTATAATTTCGTGGTGATACTTTATTTTACTTCCGTGGTTAACAATCATACTCATTTTCTGAGCGAGTTCATCGTTGTTGGTGAAAATAGCACCTCCATCTCCATAGCAACCTAAGTTTTTTGATGGGAAAAATGATGTTGTTCCAATATGCCCCATAGTACCAGCAGAAGCAAAGGATCCATCTTTAAATTTATATTTTGCGCCAATTGCCTGAGCAGTATCTTCTATAACATGCAAGTTATGCAACTTTGCCAATGAAAGTATTTCTTCCATTGGAGCACATTGTCCATATAAATGTACAGGAAGAATAACTTTAGTTTTTGAAGTGATATTTTTTTTGATTTCTTCTACCGAAATATTATAATTGTTTTTATCAACATCAACAAAAACTGGTGTTAAACCTAGTAATGTAATTACTTCAGCAGTTGCTATAAAAGTGAAAGTTGATGTAATTATTTCGTCACCAGGTTTTAAATTGAGTGACATCAGCGCAATTTGTAATGCATCTGTACCATTTCCACAAGGGATAACATGCTTTACATTTAAATATTGTTCTAAATCTGCTTTGAATTCTTTTACGGATGGTCCATTTATAAAAGAAGAATTTGTAATTACTTCTTTTATCGCTTGGTCAACTTCATCTGCTATCTTATCGTACTGACTTTTTAGGTCAACCATTTGAATTTTGTGCATAAGCTAGGCGTATTATTTTTATATTGCTAAATATAAAAGGATTTCTCTAATGATTTGTTGGAATAGTTACTTTTATTAAATCATTTCGAAAAACTTAAACTTTTATTGTAGTTCTAATTAAAATGTTCATAAACGCCTTTTTGAGTTAAATATTCACTAAACTAACTAAAGTTGATATTCAAAATTGTAGGATGATTTCCCACTAGTATTTGTTTCGCTTTTTCATGTTGTCGTTCCACTAGAATACAATCATCGCTATTAATTGTTTTGATCAGATTTAAGTTATTAAAAAATGATTCGTCTACATCACAACAACTTAAATATTTATTTTTAACTGCTAAACCCTTAAAGATCGAATAATGGATTTCTGTTTTTTTGGCAGTGACACTCTTGTTGATATATTATTTTACTTGTGAAAGTCTTGTAATTTTAGTCTGTTAATTATCGGGATTAGAGTAATTGGCTTAGGGGTTTTAACATTTCTAGAGTGTTTTCACTAGCCAGTGATTCAATTTTTTCATCTGCATGTGAACACTAGAAATAAGTGATATTTTAGTTGATTTATTCAAATCAATAGCGAAATAACTAAACTAGTGAACTTTGAACGTATATTTGTTGCGTGAAACTTATTTATAATATAGGAATTGGGGTTTATAACCTATTGATTTTTATCGTTTCTTTTTTTTCGGAGAAAGCGGAACTTTGGATAGCTGGCCGAAAAGATTGGAAGTCGCAATTGGATTTTTTAAAAGGTGAAAAAGTAATTTGGATTCATGCAGCTTCTTTAGGAGAATTTGAGCAAGGAAAACCAATTATTGATCAGCTTTACGATGATGATAATGGTTGTAAGATTTTACTTACTTTTTTCTCTCCTTCAGGCTATCAAATTAGAAAAAGTTATAAAAAGGCAGATTTGGTAATGTATCTTCCACTAGATTCACCTAGAAACAGTAGGTATTTTGTTTCAAACCTAAATTTAGAGATGGCTATTTTTATTAAATATGAATTTTGGTTTAATTTTTTAAACCAACTTTATCTAAATAATATTCAAACTGTTTTCATTTCGGTTATCTTCAGAGAAGACCATTTGTTTTTTAAGTGGTGGGGTAAATGGTTTTTTAATCATTTAAAAAGAATATCTAAGTTCTTTGTTCAAAATGAGGCTTCAAAAAAAATTTTAAAAGAAAAAGGTATTACAAATATTGAGGTGGCAGGAGATACCAGATTTGATGCTGTTTGTGCTACTCAAAAGCTAGCACAGAGAAATAATTTAGTTGAAGCATTTTTGCAAGGAAAACAATGCGTTATTTTTGGAAGTACTTGGGATAAAGATCATGATTTGATTGTTCCATTCATTAATAAATATAAGACTGATAATGTCAAATTCATTATCGCTCCCCATGAAATTAAGGTAGATGAGTTGAAATTGTTATCGAAAGATTTAAAAGGAAGGGTTGTTAATTATTTAGATAATAACTCTGAAGGGGATATTATGATAATTAATACAATTGGTATCTTAAAACACCTTTACCAATATGCAATAGTGAGTTATATTGGAGGAGGTTTTGGAGCTGGTATTCATAATACACTAGAAGCTGCGGTTCAGAATCAATTTGTTGTTTTTGGACCTGAATTTTATAAGTTTCAGGAAGCAAAAGATTTAATTGAAAATGGAACTGGGGTGTCAATTTCTAATCAAAGTGAATTTGAAGTAGCTTTGAGAAAAGTGATTGAAGATGATCAATTTAGAAAGGATATGGTAGTTAAGTCCCAAGAGTTTATAGCCTCTAACAGAGGTGCATCTACTAAAATTTTACAATATATAAACACCCAACTCAATTCTTAATAGAACATTAATGTTTTATTTGTTGATTTGTGTCTGTGTAACTCAAAATCCCTATTCTATTTGCTGTGGTCATATAGATATTACTAAGAGGAAATGAAGGGATTTTACGTTTAGTAATATTATTGATACTTCGAATTAAACCTTGTTGAGAAAGCAGATTTAGTGAAGGTGTATTACATGATCAAGAAGGGGTGTAGTTGTTTTTTTGCTCACTAATTTGGATGATTTTTTAAAGAATCATAGAACTTATTTTTAATGTTCCCAAAATGGATATTATTATTACGGTCGGACCTAACCAAAGCTTCACTTATTGGCAGTTTTTATGTGATTATTAAATTGGTGAGTAAAAAAATAGTTGGTATTAGTCGTGTCAATTGTTCTTTTCTATTATTGCTTCCTTAAGCTAATTACTAAAACGGAATTTATGGTATTTCAGAGCTCTATTTATAGAAACCCATTTCAGTGATATATATCCATGCTTTTTTTGGTAAAAACCAAGAGATGTCCTTATTATCTTTTATAGCTGATCGAATAAAAGAAGCACTGATATCAATTTTCGGAGCATTCATTAAATTAATACTTGGATGATTATCTAGTTTACCAGGTTTAGAGTTCGGGCGAGGATAAACATATACTTTGTGATCTTCTAGCATAACATCTACATTTTTCCATTTATGTAAATGTGTTAAATTATCTGCTCCCATAATTAAAGAAAAACTAATATCAGGGTATTTCTCGTGAAGGTTAACTAAGGTGTCAATGGTATAAGATGGTTTTGACATATTAAATTCTATATTCGAAACCTTAAATTTGTATTCATCCTCAATTGCTCTATCTACAATTGCATACCGATGGATCTCGGGCAATAAACTATTGCTGTTTTTAAAAGGGTTTTGTGGAGAAACTACAAACCAAACCTCATCCATCTCACTGTATTCAATCATGTAATTCGCTAAAATTAAATGACCAATATGAATTGGGTTAAAGGAACCGAAAAATAAACCTATTTCTCGCTTAACAGTCACTTCTGTAAAAATTTTCTAACCATATTTTCAGCCTTCTTAAAAGAATCCGGGAGTTGATCGTTAAGAATTAACTTATCAAAGTCGATACACTTTTCAATTTCATCTGGAGCTTTTTTCATTCTTCGATCAATAGAATCTATAGTTTCAGTGTCTCTTCCCTCTAGTCTGCTCCTAAGTTTATCTAAAGAAGGAGGCATTACGAAAACGGCAAGTGCTTTATCACCATATGCATGCTTAAGATTTAATCCTCCGTCAACATCAACGTCAAAAATAACATTACTTCCTTCTGCCCAAATTCGCTCAACTTCATTTTTTAGCGTTCCGTAGAAATTGTCGGTATACACTTCTTCCCATTCAACAAATTCCTTGTTTTTTATTTTTTGCTTGAAATCATTTACAGAAAGGTAGTAGTAATCTTTTCCTTCTATTTCACCTTCTCTTTTTTTTCTAGTCGTAGCAGAAATAGAAAATTCTAATCCGAATTTCTTACTTAATAAGTGATGAACTATTGTTGTTTTTCCTGCTCCAGAAGGCGCTGAGAATATTATTAATTTACCGCTCATTTTAATTCAGTTAAAAATTATAGTACGTTTAAAACTTGTTCTTTAATTTTTTCAAGATCATCTTTCATCATTACAACAGTTTTTTGAATGTCAGCATCATTTGCTTTGGAACCTGTTGTATTGATTTCTCTTCCCATTTCTTGAGAGATAAAACCTAACTTTTTACCCATACTACTTTCGTTAATAATCGTCTCCCTAAAGTAAGCGCAATGCTGTTTTAGCCTTACTTTTTCTTCATTAATATCCAATTTTTCTAGATAATAAATGAGTTCTTGCTCAAATCTATTTTTGTCAACTAAATTGTCTTTTATTTCAGAAATCGAGTTTTGTAATCTGTCTTTTATATTTTGGATTCTAATAACGTCACATTTGATAACATCCTCTAAGCCTTGTTCAATTGAAGTCACTCGATCTAGCATGTCTTTTTCTAAACTTGCTCCTTCGTCAGATCTGAATTGATTTATATTCACTAAAGCTTCATCAACTCCTTCAATTATTTGCGACCATTCTTCTTCAGATATTTCTTCTTTTTCAGAATGCATTACATCTGGAAACCTCATAATTGTAGAAAGTACTTCTGGAGTGATTTTATCTGTATCTAAAGCAGGCTTAAGTTGTTCGAAATAAGCATTTACTAATTTTAGATTTACCTTACTATTTAAGGAGTCTCCAGTTGATTCAACATACATTGAGAATTCAATTTTACCCCTCGATAAGCTTTTGATAATACGGTTTCTTAACTGCATTTCTTTGCTTTTGTAAACACCAGGCATCCTAACACTAAGGTCTTGCTGCTTTGAGTTTAAGGATTTTATCTCGATATTAATTGATTTTCCAGGAATATTGATTTGTGCTTTGCCAAATCCTGTCATTGATTGAACCATACTGCTAATTTGAGTTCAAAAATACGGTTTTTGTAAGTATTAATTTAGTTTTTGGGACGAGAATTAGTTATTAAGTAGAGGAAGAGGTAATTGAGTATTCAAATAAAGCAATAATAGAAGGATAGGACTAAGCCTTTCGGGCTTAAAAGTTAATTGTTGTTTTAAACAAATAATGCTGCAATCTTTAAATCAACTTTTCTGGTTATTTTGATGTTTTCCTCGTTGCCGTCAACCAAATTTACACGATGACCATCACTTTCAATAACAGAAGCATCGTCGGTAAATTGATTAGAATACTTTTGTTGAAAAGCTGATTTAATTATTTTGGATTGGAAAACCTGAGGTGTTTGGATTCTGAAATATAAATCACGATCAACCATCTCATTATTATTGTTCTTGTTTATTCTTAAAGAATCATTGACAGGGATACATGGAATAGCATTCCCTTCCTTTTTTGCTGTATTAAAGCAAAGGGAAATTGTACTGTTACTTACGAGTGGACGAACTCCATCGTGAATACCAATAATATCTCCAGTTGCTAAATTTAATCCGTTTTTAACTGAATGAAAACGAGTTTGTCCACCAGCAGTGATTTTGACGGGAATATTAAATTTATATTCTTGACAAAGAGACAACCAATAATTATGCTGTGTTTGAGGGAGCACTATAATAATTTCACAAAGAGGTTCCCATTTGTGAAATTTTTGAATTGTATGCATCAGGATAGGTTTCCCTTTTAGCAAAAGAAACTGTTTAGGAATAGCTTCTCCCATTCTTAGTCCTTTACCGCCTGCTACAATTATAATTGAGTTCATTGAATTATTAGCACATATATACCAGCGATTAGAGTTTTGCACTAATCGCTGGTATCTAAACTTGTTGTTATTTATATAATAAACATACAGTCACCATAAGAGGAGAAATTGTATTTTTCTTTAATAGCAATTTGATAAGCTTCCATTATTAGATCATAACCACCAAAACCAGCAGCCATCATTAGTAATGTAGATTCTGGAACATGGAAGTTCGTAATCATACAGTTTGCAACTGCGAAATCATAAGGAGGGAAGATGAATTTATTAGTCCAACCCTCGTATGGTTTTAAGTCACCAGCAGTAGAAACTGAAGATTCTATAGAACGCATTGATGTTGTTCCTACAGCACAAATTCTACGTTTTTCAGTTTTAGCTGCATTAACTATGTCACAAGCTGCTTCAGGAACAAAAATTTGTTCACTATCCATTTTGTGTTTAGTTAAATCTTCAACTTCAACCAATCTAAAAGATCCTAAGCCAACATGTAAAGTGACTTCGGCGAACTTAACTCCTTTAATTTCAAATCTTTTCATTAAAGATTTACTAAAGTGAAGTCCAGCAGCAGGAGCAGCAACAGCTCCTTCATTTTTAGCATAAATCGTTTGAAACCTGTCAATATCTGCAGGCTCAGGAGCCCTATTGATATGCTTAGGAAGAGGTGTTTCTCCCAACTGATTTAATATTTTTCTGA
>MDTF01009736.1_pt1 | contig 106980 bp, 99 predicted proteins | sample 811191 | NCBI WGS metagenome assembly MDTF01 (sample SAMN05326649, study PRJNA326480) | marine metagenome | isolation source: seawater | place: Southern Ocean | collected 2011 | reverse complement strand
GAGGCATTCTCTGTGGTTGGACTAGTCAATATGAAAATACTGGGCATAAATCCCAGTATTACAAACTTAAACGGTGGAGCCGTTTCTTTGGGACATCCTTTGGGTTGCAGTGGAGCAAGAATAGTAGTTACACTATTAAGCGTCTTACAGCAAAATAATGGTCGCTATGGAGCTGCTGGAATTTGTAATGGCGGTGGTGGTGCTTCTGCAATAGTATTGGAGAAATTGTAAGCATATGGTCAATAGCTACGGATTTTCTCTTTTCAGCATTACAGCTGTTCGCCATGAACCCAGTCATAAAGCTGAGATGGTTAATCAGGCTCTCTTTGGAGAACCATTTGAAGTTGTTGACGAAATCAAAGAATGGAGTCAAATTCGCTTAACCCATGACGGCTATATTGGTTGGGTATTAACTCAACAAATTCAAAAGATAGATTCCGAAGACTATCGAGCATTAATTGACACCCCTCAGGATTTAGTTAGTGACACAATAGACTTGCTTGAGCATGATTCCCCTAGTAAGACAAGAACAGTAGTCGCTGGATCTCAATTGCCATTTTATAATCCTAAAGACAATTCGATAAAAATAGGAAAAGAAAATTTCCGATTTAAAGGAAGAAGGGCCACGAGAAAAAGAAATCGTGAAGAACTACTAATGAATGCATATCTCTATTCAAACGCTCCATATCTATGGGGTGGAAGAAGTGCTTTTGGAATCGATTGCAGTGGGCTCACTCAAATGGCTTATCTGCTTACGGGAATATCTCTTCTAAGAGACGCAAGTCAACAGGCTACACAGGGCAGAACTGTTGACTTCTTGGAAGAAGCAAAAGCCGGAGATTTACTTTTCTTTGACAATGAGCAAGGTGACATAACACATGTTGGATTATTCGTTCGTGAAAACCGAATTCTGCATGCCAGCAATAGCGTAAGACTAGATGGAATTGACCAAACGGGAATATACAATTCTGATATAGGACAACACACCCATAAGCTGCGATTAATCAAAAGTCATTTTTAATGATTTCCTTCTGTGAGATTATAACTTAAACTATCTGATGTAATTTTCAAACGCTGAATGTTTTGCTTGAGTTTAATTGACTCAATTCGCCAAATGTCCCGTTCAATGCTAGCTCTATTTAATCTAGGCATCAAACTGTCAACCTCTATTTGAAAATTTTGTAAGATAATTTTCATAGAATCAATTTGAATGATTAATTCCTTAGTCCCAGTCTCTATCAGCGAAAGACTTTGCTCTAGAGAATTATTTTTATCCATAAGCGAGCCGATCTTAAGTGCCATGTTTGTACTGTCGTTGATTAACTCTGAAACATGTTTTTGTTCCAACATGAGATTTTTTTTGGGAACCAAACAAGAAGTAAAAACAAATAATAAAAGAAAAAATAGAGGATTACGCATATCACAAAGATATGCAGGTGAGACTTACCGCACATTCGTACCTTGTACGTATGCCTATCATTGATGTTAGAAGCCCAATAGAATTTGCTAAAGGTCACGCCACTGGTGCTATTTCTATGCCAATATTTACGGATGAAGAGAGAGCAACTATTGGAACTATTTATAAGAAAAAGGGTCAGAAAAAAGCAATAAGACTTGGCCTTGAATTTGTTGGTCCAAAAATGTCTGACTTGGTATACCAAGCTGATAAAATTGCAAAGAAGGGACCCTTGGAATTATACTGCTGGAGGGGTGGAATGCGAAGTCAGTCAGTAGAATGGCTTCTTAAAACTGCGGGACATGAAATTAACCGATGGGAAGGAGGCTATAAATCATACAGGCAGACAGTTCTTGAAACTTGGGGAATGAATCGTTCCTATCTAGTGCTTAGCGGGCTTACAGGAAGTGCGAAAACTGAAATTCTCAGAGAAATGGACATTGTGGGAGCTCCTGTAATTGATTTAGAAGGACAAGCGAATCATAAAGGGTCAGCTTTTGGTCATATTGGAGAGCAGTCGCAGCCAACAGTGGAACAGTTTGAAAATGACACTTCAATAAAATTTAATGAATTAGAGGGTGCGAAAAATATATGGCTTGAAGATGAATCTAGATCAATAGGTCGAATTTGGCTTCAAAATAGCTTTTTTGATGTGAAGAAACTTGCCCCAATAATAGTGATTGAAAGAACTAGAGAAGAAAGGATCGAGCATCTTGTCTCCTTATATGGAAAAGCCGACGCTTCTCAACTAGAAACTAGCTTCTCTCAAATAGCAAAAAGATTAGGCCATCAAAATGCCAAACAAGCTTCAAATTGGGTTTCCTCTGGAAATTTAGATTTAGCTGCTGATTTAGCCCTTTCCTATTATGACAGGACTTACAAGGAAAGTCTACTCAAAAAGAAAAACCAAGTTTTAATGACAATAAACGTTTCAGGTTGCAGCCATTCTGAAGCTGGCTTAAAAATACTCGAACAAACTAAACATTTATGAGTGATATCAAAAATATAGCATTAACCTCGTTTAATCCGGGATCTGGCTGTGGCTGTAAAATCCCTCCAAGTAAATTAAAAGAGGTGATAGATTCATCAGATTATGATCCAAATCAATCATTTCAAAAATTGATTATCGGCCATGATCAAAATGATGATGCCGCTGTGATGGATCTTGGAGATGGACAAGCATTAGTTCATTCGACAGACTTTTTCACTCCAATAGTTGACGACCCTTTTGAGTTTGGTAGCATCGCTGCATCTAATGCCATCAGTGATATTTATGCTATGGGAGCTTCTCCTGAAATGGCATTAGCCATTTTAGGATGGCCAATAGACAAACTTGGGCCTGAAATGGCTGGACGAGTTTTAGCTGGAGCAAGAGATGTATGTAAACGGGCAGGGTTGCCTCTTGCCGGTGGACACAGCATTGATATTCCACAACCAATTTTTGGATTAAGTGTCACAGGAAGGGTGAATATCAAAAACCTAAAAAGAAACGAAGGAGCAAAACCTGGTGATTTACTTTATCTAACAAAGCCTATTGGAATTGGAATCGTCGCTACGGCCATGAAAAAAAATATCGCAAACGAAGATGATATAAAATGGGGTCTATCAATTATGAAACGTTTAAATAATGAAGGAATTCAACTAGGTGGTATTGACGGAGTTCACGCGATGACAGACATTACAGGCTTCGGACTGGGTGGTCATCTTCATGAAATGATGAAAGCCTCTAATTGTAGTTCAGAAATTGATTTCAATGCTATCCCTACCTATGACAGAGACAGGCTTAAAAATCTATACTCACAGCAGTGCATGCCTACTGGTACCACAAAGAATTATTTAGCTTACCATGAAGACATTTCTAAAGTCAGTGGAGAAGAGCTTTTTATTCTATTTGACCCTCAGACTAGTGGAGGTCTTTTAGTCTCTGCAGACCCTAAGTGCAAGTCCGAAATAGAAAATACGCTTAAAAAATATGGCCCAATCAATTGTATTGGAACTGTTATTGAGAAAAATGAAAAACTAATCAATTTATAAATAATGATAACTGCTGAAACCAAATATTTAGGAAAATTAAGATGTAGTAATGTTCATTTAAAAAGCGGTACCGCACTTGTTACTGACGCCCCAACGGACAACAAAGGATTGGGCTCTTCCTATTCTCCAACCGACCTTTGCGCACTAAGCTTAACAACATGTATCATTACAACGATAGCAATTTATGCAGAATTTAAAAAAATAGAGGTCAGCTCAATTGAAGGGTCTACAGAAAAGAAAATGTCTATCGATCCAAGAAGAATTAATTCCATTGATGTCAGCATCATGGTAAAACTTGCTGACCCCACAAATAGCAAAGTAAAAACTGGAATTGAAAGAGCGGCTCATGCCTGTCCCGTTTCAAAATCATTGCATCCAGAGATAATTCAAAATGTCAAATTAAATTTTGTTCAATAAAATATAACACGGCCCGAGGAATCTCCAGTTCTCAGTATATCAGGAGCAGATTGATCATTACTCACTGCCTGAAAACGACCTATTTGTTTTTTGAATTCAATTTTATGGCCTTTCCTTTTTAACTTCCTAACCACCTTTTTTGAATAGGAACCTTCCTCTAGGTAAAGAACATTGGGCCAGGCTTGTGCATGTATCTTTTTTGCATTCACTGATGCCTGAAGAGAATGACCAAATCTGCAGTACATTCTAATTACATGAAAAACATTCGTGATAATTGTGCTTCCACCCGGTGTGCCAAGAACAACTTTTCGATTCTCTTTGATTAAAATAGTTGGAGTCATACTCGATAGCATTCTCTTTCCAGGAGCAATTTGATTAATCTCGTAACCAATTAAACCAAATTGATTCGGAACCCCTGGAGCAATAGAGAAATCATCCATTTCATTATTCATAAAAAATCCTGAAACCCATCTTTTACTTCCATATGAAGCATTTAAAGTGGTTGTGATAGCTACAGCATTTCCTTCTTTATCGAGAATACTCAAATGAGTAGTTTCTGATGATTCTTCATCAATAGATTTTTTTAAAATTGGACTAAAGCCTACCCTATCCGGATCAATATTAGAAAAACGCTTATCAAGATAAATATTGTCCAATAATTTATCTATTCCAATAGTCATATATTCTGGATCACCTAAATATTTTGCCCTATCCTCATAAACACGACGAGAAATTTCAGTAAAATCATGATAAGATTCAGCAGTTCCAATTTCTTCCATAGAATTAGATTCCCTTTCAGAGCCATATAAGAGCTGTAAAAGAGCTATTCCGCCACTAGAAGGCGGAGGCATGGTAATTACCTCCCAGCCTCTATATTCGCCAATTAGGGGCTCACGCCATCGAACTCTATATGACTCCATGTCAGAAAAAGTAAAATATTTCTGTCTGACTAAGTCTTTCGCAATAGGTCCAGAATAGAAGTAATTTGGGCCAAAATCTCTAATTCCTTTAAGTGATTCAGCCAAAGTAGTTTGAAGAAAACGCATTCCTGGCTCCCACAACAAATCTTTACAAAAAGGGCCACAACCTTTAGGGTTCCGCAAAATAAAATCAGAAGAATTGTAGTTTAATTCTTCTGATAATTTTTCGGTAATAAAAAAACCAGTGTCCGCTATAAGTATTGCAGGAGCTAATAACTCGGACCAGGATAGCTTACGAGACCCATATCGTAAATATAAATTCCACATACCTTTAACACTACCAGGAATTCCTGAAGCTGATTTAGATGTTAAGCTCGAAACCTTGGTTTGATCATCATCACTGATAAACATATCCTTGAATGCAGAAGCTGGAGCAGTTTCTCTAAAATCTAAGGTTGCCGCTTCACCATTTGAAGTATGAATTACTACAAACCCCCCCCCACCAAGATTACCAGCCCTTGGAAGAACTACAGCTAAAGTGAAATGGGCAGCAATAGCTGCGTCAAAAGAATTTCCTCCTTTTCGTAGGATAGATTCTACGACGTCAACAGCTAAAGGGTGAGCTGCTGCGACACTTGCACTCTGGGCATAAGTCGTTCCTAAAAAGAGTAAATGATAGAATACAATAATGGTAAAGGTTCTCATGGAAAAACTGTTAGTGTTCTTTGAAGGATATTGATGGAACGACCTTTTATTTCGGGGTATATCAATCTGACTAGATAAACCCCTACGTCAACTTGAGAAGGCGACCAGCATTGTTCAGGAAGAGCAGAGTGCACAAGATTTCCCCAACGATCATATACCTCATAACGAAGGGCCTTACCATAGCTGGAATAAATACAGAATTCATCATTCAATCCATCTCCATTTGGAGTGAATGCATTTGGAGCCCAAATAATATCTCTTCCCGTGCAAAAATATGGGACCGATAAACTAATGGTATCAGGATTTCCACACAAATCAATAACTGCGATTTTAGTATCATAAACCCCATCAAATAGAAAATAAATTATTGATGAGTCATTACTTATAGTTTGATCTTCAATTACATATGGAGTCAGAGAAAGTATATCTTTTAAAACAATATTCACCTTGGGACAATCATAAATAAGATCATATTTTGGATTTGGATTGATTTTAACATCAACAGACTCATAAGTAACGCAATTGTCAGTGTCAAACAACTCCAATACATATATTCCTGGCTCAGGAATAGTATATTCCCATAGTCCTGAGGTCGAATTAAAATAACCTAGACCACTATTGTTTGGAATTGCGCTTCGATAAAAAACACTATCCAGTTGAAAAGCAGTACTTTGAGGGGGCAAAAAGGAGATTACAAAAATAGAATCACAACTTAAAATTGTATCAGGCAAAAAATCAGGCATTGGATTTTTAGAAACAACCCATACTGTATCGATGTATGAGCAAGAATCTGAGGTTGCATATAAAATTAATGGTTCTGATTTTCCGTACACAATAGTTTGAGATGTTTCTCCAGTACTCCAGTCATACTGATTCATCCCAAAAGGAGCTGATATAGTTGCTGGACTTCCAGGACATCCAAATACAGTATCAGGTAAAAGATCTGCTCCTTCTGTATAAAATGGCATTCGCATTAAAACAGAATCAATAGAACCGGAAGCATCAACAGCTACAATTTTCACCCATATATCTCCAGAAAAACCCAAATCCGGTATGACATCAATTATAGTATCAAAAGGGTTGGGATCCGAAACTATTGCCTCACCGCTTACTACCTCTGCTTTTATGATTTCAACTGGAGGCAGACAAGTTTGCAATCCAAAGAATCCTTTTAACGGTTTTTTACAACGTGCTGGGAAATTTAAAATACTGCTGCCTACATCTAAATAAGGATCAAGAATATCAAGTCCTGAATCAAACCCAGAGTAAAATCCACAAAGTCCGGTTGCATTGCCAAGACCAGCTATAACCTCTACATGAAATTGATTGCGACATGTCAAAGAAAAAGTATTGGTAACAGCGGCATCGGGAATATAAAAGCTTGTAGTATTTTGGACCATTGTCAAAATATGAGTTTGACTTTGAAAGTTATAGGATGATATGGGATTTCCATTATACTTCATGGACCCCACATCACTAGATGGCACTAAAACCAATAAATGTGTATTTAATCCCCCCATTCTCGAGGCATAAACAGCTCTGGACCCAGTGCAGTTTACAGGTGGAACTAGCGATAGCCCCAATTCTGGCGCAGAACTATTGGATCCTGTGGTAACATGAAAACAATAGACAGGCTTATCCGACCAAATCTCTGTAATCTGAACTACAGAAATGGGTCCTCCAGGAAGAGTATATTCAAAGACTTCAGATTTATTCTTAGTAGCAGATAGGACTCCATTCGCCCAGATATTCGTATTGTTATCTGTCGGAATAATAACTAGATAATCTAAACTTGCAGGAGATAGTCCCCTAGCCACGACATATTCCTTCCCTACCAGTTCTTTAGGAACCAATTGGTCAAATCCACCATCTTGCTCAGGACCACCTAAATTCTGTTTCACATGGTTGGCACCTGTGGTTACAGAAATGGGCTTATTTGAAACAATTGCAGCTCCCGCAAACTGCTCATCTTCATCTAGAGTAATAGTATAAGATTGCCATTTATTTAAATTGCAAGAAATTAGATTATTTCCCAACTTATCAGTAATTCCTGGCGGAAGATTTACTGAAACCGTAGTATTGTTTTCAGTAGCAACGAATGAAATAAATCCCAGAGCCGCCTCACCTGCAGGAGGAGCATTGACTATTTTCGTTTGATTACCTGCTAAAAAACTTAGCCCCAGAGCTCTGGTACCCTTTGCAGAAATTAGATCCTGGTTGTATTGATGAACTACTCTTTGAGTAAGTACAATATCACGATCACTTCGAATAAATAGAGCAGCTCTGTCTATGACTTGGTTTCCTAGAGGTACTGAAATTGCTCCATAAGTACTAAAAAGTCCTTGAGCATTATTATTTAAATAAATAGTTTGAGGGACTCCTTGAGCTAAAGTAATATTTTTAAAGTATGAGCTATCTGAGTTAAAAACATATACATCAGCATCTGGAAAAGGGGTGCTTATTGTCAATTCCTGAGTCTGATTTGACCACTCAGGAATCGGAGCTAAATAAAATGCAGTATCCAACTGCGCATGAATCACAGAGGCATAAATCAAAGCAAGGAAAATAAACAGATAACGCACCATAATAAAGGTAAGCCTTACTAAAAATTAAAGGGCATCTCTAAATTTCATTGAATAAATTTAATCTAGAACTTAATTTCTCTATTTTTTTATTTTTAAAATCAACTCCAAAGAATGAGGGTATGGCCCTTGAACAATGCCTTGACCACAAACCATAGCTGTTTGAACCCGTTCCAGACAAAAGTAATAGATCACCTTCTTCCACTTGGGGTAAATCGATGCTTTTTGCTAAATAATCTCCTGCAAAACACAAAGGTCCAGCAATATCATGAGTGACATCTTCTGTAGTTTTAGAATTAGCATTTGAATCTAATGCCTCAAATGATATCCCCCTTGGTTTAACATATGAATCCCTTAAAAGAAAATCAGCCCCAATGTGGATATAGGTGATATACTTCCTTCCTTTAAGTATTGAATATTCTATCTTAGAAATTGCATACCCAGTATAAAAATAGTTCCATTGTCCAAATTCTGTGATTAATTCAAATTCCCATAGTTCAGGACACCTTATCCTAAGATTAGAGACATACTCCTGCATTTTTGAAGTTTCTCCAGGTATTAATTCTTCAGGAATAAGCCCACCTCCTATATCAAGAGTTTCTATCCTGCGAGAAGAACCCTCTAATTCTAGTTTAGAATTTGCTTCTAAAGCAATATCCCTGAGCAAGCAAATAGCACTTATAGCAGAGTCAATATTTGCCATTTGGCTTCCAGAATGAATATGTAAAAGAGTTACGGGAAATCTAATAATCGCATCGATAATTGAATCTTTTTCAGAAACTGGTACCCCGAATTTAGATTCATCATGGCTCACATCGTAAACCTCTGGAGCTCCAGTTTCAACCTGAGGATTGATCCTTATACCCAACTGGAAATTAGGATTTTTAGGGATTCGATTTAACTCTTCAAGACTATTTACATTTAGCCTTAGGCCCTTTAAATTCTCATGACAATATGATATTTCTCTCTTAGTCTTAACCGGAGAATCAAAAACAATTTTATCTGGCGAAATTCCCGCATCTATCGCCTTCTTAACCTCCTCCATAGAGGCAGCTTCTAACCCGAAACCCCATTTAACAATTCTCTCTAACACCTTTGGATGTGGTTGCGTTTTTATCGCTATTGCGTGCAATGATTTTGGGTGAGAAAAAGCATTTACCAGATGATCAGTGTAGGTCTTTAACAAATTCCATGATTGGAATAATACAGAAGTATCATCTTCATCAATAAGCCCCTCAGAGAGAGCCTTCTTCCATGACCATTTGGCTTCTTTGCTTGAAAGATCAGGATTTCTCATTAGGAGCTAAAAAGCTTGGCCACGACTCCCTCGATGATCTCAATAAGTCTTATATCTTTTCTCGGATCAAACTTTTTATTCTCCATTTGTTTCCGAACAGAATAAGATCCAATTGCCAGACGTATAAATGATTTTTCACCATACTGAACGGGCTGACCAATAAAAACGCGATCAGAATCAACTAGTCCCTCATGTCGAGACAATATGAGTTCGTTGAATAATTTTTTTAATTCAATGTTATTCAATATTTTTCCTTTTGATAGTACCATAAAAGATACAATACTATCGTTCGTTAATTCAATATCAGGCATCAAGCGAAAGGTATCGCTTTGTGCCAGTCGACCTATCACGACCTGATTCCACCTTCTTATTAAAGCATTGGCATCTGCGGGGTCATGAGAGACATACTCTTCCATCTCTCTCAAGGCAATTTCCCATCGCATTCTAAGTCCCTGATTCTTATAATCCTTGAGGCGCTCTCTAATTCCTGGCATTGCTACAGGAATATCAGAAGCAGAGAAAAGTCTTGAAAGACCTGACGCTGCATCTGCCGGTAGGCTTGACATTGCCTCTGACCACTTCTTAGGAACAAGAAGAGCTCCGCAGAATGGTGGAGCTTGATAAAATTTGGAGCCTGTAACCATGATCATAACATTCTTATTTATGAGGTCATGGATTAACATCCGATCCGTTCTAAATTGGCACATATCAACAACCCACATAACACCTTCTGGAAATTCATCAATAATATCTAAATCATCTTTAATTCCAGACTTACTTCCAAAAACAAGATTCCCTATTAAGGGTTGAGATGGATATCTTTCTATAAGTTCACGAATCGCTTTTTTTCGATCAAGTACTGCGCCGTTAATTGCTCTCGCGGGCAGAAAACGAACATCAGATATGAGTAAATCGGAAACTTTCTCTCCCATGGGAATAGATTCTCCAAATTGATTCCATTTAGAATAATACTCTCCATTTGCGGCAGCCTTTGAACCAGATCCTAATTCTTCAGGGCAAGAAACGATATTTATAATGGACTTTCCCGGATTTATTATTGCTTGAAAGAGTAAAGGGAAATACATCAAGTCACTACCACTAGGACCATAATAAACATGAAACTGATCTTCATCCGTTTGTCGAAGAAGACTCTGCAAACGCTTTGTTTGCGACTTTAAAATGTCATTATAACCAGATTCAGTATATGATTGCGCAAATTCTTTTGCTACTTCTTCACCAAAAGGAGTCAATGTTCCACATGTACATGAGCCTCGATGAAATAAGCCTGAGAAATTAATTGGGTTCAAATGATATTTATTAGCCTGAGTTTCTTCCCGAAGAAAAATTCTCTCATCGCAACCTGAAGTCAATATTTTTAGCAGCTCTTCTTGTGATATTTCCGGCATGGATTAAATTATTTTTTTAAACGTAGACACCTGAATAAATAACCAGATAATTTAGACCGCAAAGTGATCCAGGCATAATGCGTATCATGAACCAATTCATATTCATCATCTGTAAAACCGGCCATCGATATACTTCGGCAATCGTAGACACCATGAAATTCTATATCCCCAAAAATTGAATACTTAGTCATTTTTATATTTTTATCATCGATTTTTTCCAAATAATGCCAAGCCCCTTCTCCTATCCCTCCAATATATTTTGCATTTTTAGGAACTGAAAACGGGCGAATATCTGGCTCAAATAAATGTCCTGTCTTTTTATCCGAAGGAAGTTTTATGGCTTTACTTTTCCGAAAGGCATGAGTTAAATTGCTTAAAATTTGAGCTAACCCGTGTCGTTTAGGGCGGTTGTGAAAAGTTGCCACACCATCAAGAAAAATACAATATCCCTCGCCAGAAGCACCCGTTAATACATTTGAATACGGGGTAGGAGCGATTATTGTCGCTGGAAACCTGAATTTCATAAACTCTTTCGAATTTAATGGAAGACCGGCCATCAATGCGCGGGAGACGAACCTTGCACAATTGGTGCATTTTCTGTCGATGCCATTATAGCCTAGAAATCCAATATTCTGAATAGACTGAGCATACTTCAATACTTTGTTTGTATTTGCCTTGTAATAAACACTGGCATAAATCGACCCGGCACCATGTGTAGCAAATGAATTTTTCTCGAGTTCATTTAGGATTTCGATAAAATTAATAAGTTTACCGCTATCGCTCCAATGTGGAACAGTTTTTAACTCCAAAATAGGATCTGTTTCAGAACTACGAGCCCTACCCATAGTTCTAGGTGTTAGATACCTACCGAAATCAAAATATCTGAGTTTATCATGTTCCACTATGATCATGGCAGCATGGCCTACAAGTAAGTTGATGTTTTTTACTATGCCAATTGTACGCAGATGATCCCAGATTTTCTCAGAGCCCCTAGCTGTAGTTTCAGGCCAACCGAGGGGTATTACTGCGCCAAATTCTTGTTCCGGATCAGACATAATGCAAAGATGCATTGAAACATTCTACTTTCAAAAGAAATGAGAAGATCATTCGAGAAATTATAAAAAATATTTGAACCAGGACTAAAATCAGAATAGTTTGTGGCAATAACCAAATTCTTGATTTATATCTTTAACAATGAAAATCAGAAATAATCAACATTAAACCAATCTATTTTAATTTAAAGTAAGTTTTAAATTATAAAAACTAATATAAATTTCCATGGACTCACATTCTAATGTAGAACAGATTTATACGGGTTGCCTATCTCAAGGTTCATACTTTATACATTCTGGAAATGAAGCGATAGTTATAGACCCACTAAGAGAGTCAGCACCATATCTAGAGCGTGCTGAATCACTCGGTGTCGAAATAAAATATGTTCTTGAAACTCATTTTCATGCTGACTTTGTTTCTGGTCACGTTTCTTTGGCGCAAAAAACAGGAGCTATTATTGTCTATGGACCAAATGCTCAGACAGAATTTGCATCACATATAGCAGCTGATGGTGAGGAAATTAGAGTTGGGGAATTAATATTGAAGGTTGTTCATACCCCTGGCCACACTCTTGAATCCACTTGCTATCTTTTAATTAATAAAGAAGGTGAAGAACAAGCGTTGTTTTCGGGAGATACATTATTCTTAGGGGATGTTGGAAGACCTGACCTTGCTCAAAAAACGGGAACAATAACCCAAGAAGAACTTGCAGGAATGCTATTTGATTCTTTGAGAGAAAAAATAATGGTGCTACCTCCTGAATTGATAATTTACCCAGGTCATGGCGCAGGTTCCGCATGTGGTAAAAATCTTAGCAAAGAAACTGTAGGGACTCTTAAAGAGCAGCTTGAAAATAATTATGCGTTAAGATCAGACATGAGCCGTGAAGAGTTTATAAAAGAAGTTACAGATGGCTTGCTGCCTCCCCCTGCTTATTTTCCGTTAAATGTTGCAATGAATAAAAAAATAATTCCAGAGTTTGATGTGATTTTTAAAAATGCTGATAAATCGTTTGATCCAATAACTTTTGAAGCTCTGGCAAATGAGATGAATGCTCTTGTATTGGATACTCGAAAACCTCAAGATTATTCAGAAGGTCATATTCCCGGATCTATAAACATTGGTCTAGATGGACAGTTTGCACCATGGGTCGGAGTACTGATTCCAGAAATTGAACAAAATATTCTTCTCATAACTTCAGAAAAAAGAGAAGAAGAAGCCATAAGGCGTCTATCGCGAGTTGGATATGACAATGTTTTAGGCTTTCTAGAAGGTGGTTATGGTGCCTGGAAAAAGTCAAAAAAAGAGACAGACACAGTTGAAAGCATAGATACTAAGGATTTTGCTGATCGAATATCAAAAGATCCAGCATTAGTTATTTTAGATGTTAGAAAAGATGGAGAATACCGATCAGAGAGAATGACATCCTCTCACCATATTCCTCTAGATGATATAAATACTAGATTCAATGAATTACCGTCAGGCAATCCTATATATATCCATTGTGCTGGTGGATATCGATCTATGATTTTTAGCTCTATTCTAAAAAAGAGAGGAATTCATAACATAGTAGATATACAAGGAGGTTTTGGAGCCATTAAAAAAACAGAAGGTCTCAAAACCACTGATTATATATGTCCAGACACAAACCTTCCTAAAGATCCTAATGAGTCAACTATTAAGGAGCAAACCACATTGCGCTCGTTCCTGAAAAGACTCCTAGGCCGTTAGATATGTTTGAATAAACTGATACAGGTTGTGAAAAAGGTCCGCCGGTATTAAAGTACAAATCAGAAGAAGAAAGAAAATAGAAATAATCATTTCCCATTTTTGTTATCTTAAATAATTTCTGTACGTCTGGTTCGGGGTACCCTATCACCTTAAGAGAAAAAGTTCGTTTATTTCCAAGAAAAAGTTCGTTCGACACATAGAGTCTTTCTGAACCCCAACGATTGTTTGCGGAGTTAAAAGAAGGGTCGTCAGAGTCCATCCAAACCCTCGACCCCAGGACTCCAGTAGTATTTATTTCACGCTCATAAGCTTCGATCATATAATAGCCTGGCCCACCATCATCTTCAATTTCAAGCTCAAATGAAATTGAAGGCTTGTCTCCACCCCCGCCAGGCCCTGCGCCACCTCCTAAACTGGTATCACCCGGAGTAATAATTATATTCATGGGTACATTAGGAACATTTGAACTAGCAAAAATTGTATCCAGTCCGTTTTGTTTTCCATGTAAATTATATACATGCCCACTTTTTACTTTCATATTAGGAGCCCTATATCTCCCTTCGGCACCGAGAGAAATCAAGGTGTCAATCTCTGATGTATTGATATCAATAACCCATAAAGTAGCTGCATCTAAAAAAATAGGATTTGAATTATCTAAGATTCCAACACTTCTAGAAACAACAGCGTCAATTGGATCTGAACCTAAAGAGTCTGTCATTACACCAAAGCCAACACCATAGCCAGTCACAGAGGCAAGGGAATAAATAGTCATCTTGGGATCTGTATCTTCTGGAGAAAAAGGAATGATCCGCTCACAGGAAATAAGAGCAAAAGCGATAAAGTAAATCTGAGCGTATTTTTTCATTTTTTTTAAAATTTAAAACTATATGAGATAGATGGAATTATAGGAAATAATCCATATCCTTTTAAGACCGTATTACCATTATTGTCGGATCCAAAATCAATAAAAAATGTGTTTATGCGATTGTAAGCATTGTAGATACCAAATTGCCAACTCACCTCTCCCCATTTTTTCTTTCGGTGATAAGTCATACCTATATCTAATCGATGATATGCTGGCTCTCTAAAATTATTCCTTCCTGATGTCTGCTCAATAACATTGGTAAAAAAACTATTAATATCTGTTAAGCCATAATATTTTCTTGTGGCTATTGAAGTTGCTTTTCCTGTTCCATAAACCCAGACCATCCCACCACTCCATTGGTCATTAAACTCATGTGATACGGTCAAAGAAATATCATGCCTTCGGTCATAAGTATAAGGATAAGGATCCCCATTATTTATATCTGAAAATAGCCGATCACTCTTAGCTAGAGTATATCCTAACCAACCTGTTGTTTTACCTGTTTTCTTTTCTAATAAAAATTCTAAGCCATATGCCCAACCTCTTCCTGTGGTAACCTTTTGCTGCCAATCCTCAGCTGAGGTAAGAAACGAAGAACCTTCTTTATATTCAATTAAGTTTTGCATATCCTTATAATATCCCTCTAGGGTAAGCTCCCAACCTTTACCAAGGTTGTGGGCATAACCAATAGCCGACTGCCACGCTTCTTGAGGAGCAATACTATTGGTGACCGGCACCCATAAGTCTGTTGGCAAACCAATAGTTTGATTCGAAAGCAGGTGCATATACTGAACCATTTGTACATAACTCCATTTTATTGAATTGTTATCACCAAGCATATATCTAGCGGATAATCTGGGTTGCAGGCTCTGATAACCTGCTCCAGCCTCAGAGTCTGATCTTAAAACGTCAAAACCATTAAAATGAATTCCAGCATTCACCTTCAGCCGTTCTGTCACCTCCCAATCATCTTGAAAGTAAAAAACATAATCCAATGCATCTTGAGGGAATGAGCCAAAAGTGGTATCCAGACTCTGACTTCCCGATGTTATGGCGATTGAACTAACGCCTGGCTTATAGGCATGCCTTGTTAATGAAGCACCATATTTTATGGCATGATTCGGGGCTGGTGCATAATCAAAATCCCATCTCACACCTCTATCTTCAATCTCTGAGAGATAGTCAATACCAAACTGATCTATATTGGTTTCAGATGTAGCAAGATCCGTTTGCGTTTCAGTACTACCGAGAACGGTGTTGAACTTATATCGACTATACGTTGTTGTGAAATTTGAAAATAACTTGGGAGATATAACCCAATTCCAACGCAATGTGGCAATTCTATTTCCCCAATTTAAAGAGCTTTTCAGTTCTTGTAGTCTCCTAATTCCCATTTCTTCATAATTGTTTTTTTGACGAACATAGGCCTCGTCAAATCCATCGTAAAAGCTCAAATAGAGTTGATTATTACGATTGATCTTATGATTTATTTTAGCATTTAAGTCATAAAAATAATATCCTCCCGCCGCCCCATCTGGGCTGTTTTGAGCAATCAAAGGTTGAGCAAGAATATCCAGGTATGTTCTTCTCCCCGAGATGAGTACAGATGTCTTATCTTTCCATAAAGGCCCCTCCAAAGTCAGCTTACTAGAAATTAAACCGATAGATCCACTGCCATGCCATTCCTTCATATTACCTTCTTTAAGACGCACATCTAGTACCGAAGAAAGTCTACCACCATATTCAGCAGGAAATCCTCCTTTGATAAGCTGAACATTATTTATGGCATCAGTATTAAAGACTGAAAAGAAACCAAATAAGTGAGAAACATTATAGACTGGGACTCCATCGATTAGGATTAAGTTCTGATCAGGACCTCCTCCACGAACATAAAATCCAGATGTCCCCTCCGTTCCACTTTGAACACCTGGGAGCAGTTGAATAACTTTTAAAAGATCCGTTTCCCCCAATAAAACAGGTAAATTTTTTAAAGTCTTCATATTAAGGCTTACCGAAGACATCTGCGTCGTTTCTTGAATATCGCTTATTCCAACTACTGTGACCTCATCTAGAATATTCTCAGAAGGTATCAATTCAATATCTAATTCTGTGACAGTCCTTCTATTTAAATAAGTAGCATTCACTAAAGGCCTATATCCAATATACTGTACCTCAATCGCTGCCGTATCTCGACCTAAAGTCATAGAATAAAAGCCATAGGAGTTAGTGGTAACTCCCTTTTTACTAACCTGATCAAATACATAGGCGTTGATCAATTTCTCACCTGTCTCAAAGTCTTTAACAAATCCATTAATTGTATAACTACCCCTATTTTGTCCAAACAAAGTTGAAGATATAATAGTAACGGTAACAAGCAATATTAGTCTACGCATAGTCAATGTATTAATGCAAAGAAACAATATTTTCAATAATGATGCCAACAGATCAAGATATCAAAACACACCCTTGAATTATGCCATCTCAATGTGTTAAAATTAAATATTTTTAAAAGTTAATTTCTTTGCACCTCAATTTGATAGTTTACTAGAAAAGTCAATAATCTCCTACCTTTATTAAACCTAAACAAATCAAAAATTAAGATGAAACGGATCTTCCTAAGCCTTATTGTCCTCATTTTAAGCACTTCAGTTTTTTCTCAAACGCTTACTCAAACCGTCCGAGGTATTGTTGTTGATGCAGACTCCAAATTCCCATTAATGGGCGCTAGTGTTATTATTGGCTCGAAAGAAGTATCCACTAATAACGATGGTTCTTTCAAAATAAACGACGTTCTAATAGGTAGAAATTCAATATCGATATCTCTATTTGGCTATAAAGGCCAAACTAGATCTTTGGAGCTGAATTCGGCCAAAGAAGCAGTTTTAAAAATTCCTTTAATAGAATCTTCTACTCAACTTGGAACAGTTGATGTAGTTGCTGTACAATCAGGACAAGCAAAAAACGAAATGGCAACCGTTTCCTCGCGACAGTTCTCGGTAGAAGAAACGAATCTATATGCTGGGAGCCGGGGAGAACCAGCAAGAATGGCGACAAACTTTGCCGGAGTGCAAGGTTCAGACGATCAAAGAAATGACCTAGTTATACGCGGCAATACCCCAGCTGGAGTATTATATCGAATGGATGGAATTAATATCCCGAATCCAAATCACTTTAGTATTCCTGGAACTGGAGGCGGTCCAGTTACAATTTTAAACAATAAGTTTCTTGCCAATTCTGATTTCTTTACTGGTGCTTGGCCTGCAGAGTATGGCAATGCCATAGCTGGAGTATTTGACTTAGAAATGAGAGATGGTAATAATGAAAATCTAGAAGCAAGTGCTCAATTAGGCCTTCTTGGAACAGAGCTAATGCTTGAAGGGCCTCTTGGGAAAAAGAAAGGTCGTATCGCTACTTCATTTTTAGGAGTTTATCGATACAGCACTTTAACTCTTTTTGAATCACTAAATATTCCACTTGGAACAAATGCACTGCCACAGTATCAAGATGGCGCATTTAGGCTCACTTTCCCTCAAAAAAACGGAGGTAAACTTGCACTTTGGACCATGTTTGGACAGAGTAATATAGACATTTTAATAAGCGATCAAGTAGATACAAGCGGATTTGAAAGTTATGGAGATGCGGATCGTGATTCTTATTTTGGAAGTAACATGATAGTTGGAGGATTAAGTTATTCCAAGCCCATTAACAAGAGATCATTTATTAAAGCTGGAATCGGCGCATCTCACTCGCAAGTAAGAGCTGTAAATACTAAATTAGGACGTAATGTAACAGAACAGCCAGATGGATCTTTTGGATGGAATATTCTTTCCAATGATACTATGCTAAACTATACATTCACTGAAAACAAACTTCATGCATACATAGCTTTTAACCAAAAAATAGGATCTCGCGGAACCCTTCAATATGGTGTAAACGCTGATGTCTATTTTTTAAATTATCAAGACTCCATTCGCGATTTTAATGGTTTAACTGGCACTTTACCTCCCTGGAGGGTTCAATGGGCATCTCAAGCTTCTTGGCCTGTTATTCAGCCATATATATCATATAAATCAAGGCTTACAGAAAAAGCTACATTCACGGCAGGAGCGACTTCTCTTTATTCAGGAGTTAATAATGAATCCTTCATGCCTCTCGCACCTAGACTCGGCTTAAGCTATCAAGCAAATGAAAACGATCGATTTTTTGCAGGAACGGGATTACATGCCCAAGGCCAAGCACCATATCTCTATTATTACGCTTTAACAACAGTAAACCATGATCCACAAGAGCATAATACAGATAGAATTGGTTTAATGAAAAGTCTTCAATTTGCTGGAGGATGGGAACGCAATTTTTCAAGATCACCCATCAGAACTAAAATAGAAGCGTACTACCAATATCTTTATGATATTCCTGTAGAAGTAAGGCCAAGCAGTTTTTCTATGCTCAATACTGGATCTGGTTTTGGTCGAATATGGCCTGACACTCTAGAAAATACAGGAACTGCAAGAAATTATGGTATTGAATTAACTGCAGAAAGATTTTTCTCCAAAGGCTTCTATTTTCTCACCACAACAAGTTTCTTTGATGCAAAATACAGAGGGTCCGATGGCACTCAAAGAAATACTGTATTCAATGGCAGGTATGCTATCAATATACTTGGAGCAAAGGAATTTAAACTTGGTGCCAACAACCGATTCACCTTGGGAAGTAAATTTACAACTATAGGTGGTCGATGGTTTGGAGAAGAAGTCGATAAAACAGAATCGGTGCGAACAGGAGAAATTGTTTTTGTAGATGCTACAAATAATTTAAAACAATATCAGGCATATGTGCGGTTAGATTTAAAGCTAGGATATAAATGGAACCACCCAAAGACAGCTTGGGAATTTGGCCTAGATATTTCTAATATTACTGGACATAAAAACATTCTTACTCTTACCTATGTAGACGGCCTTGCTAATCCGGTTAGAGAAGAGTACCAACTAGGATTATTCCCGGTTTTTTATCTAAGATGTGATTTCTAGAATTCTCCAACTAAGGTTAAATGAGACAGATCTTCAAATGTAAAAAACCTGCAGAAATACTTAATTCAAGATTATATTTTCCTTGAATCCTGTATGTAATTAATTATACTTAGCTGATATCTCCTAGGTGCAAATAATGACGAAGTCGTCAAACAATAATTAATTAATCCAGGAACCACTCTTCTCTTGCCCTGAAGAGCACCTTCAATACCTTTTTTTGCAACCATGTATGACGTCATATGAGGAATCCAAGAACCATTCATTAGCGGAGAATTATTTATTCCAGCCCTTTCAAAAAATTTAGATTTTGTAGGACCAGGACAAAGTGTCGTTACTGAGACATTTGTCTTTCGCAATTCATGGTTCAGAGCCTCGGAAAAAGATAATACGAATGCCTTGCTCGCATAATAAGCAGCCATGTGAGGACCAGGAAAAAAAGATGCTATAGAAGCCACATTTAAAATTTTTCCACTTCCTCTTTTCACCATTCGTTTCGCAAACTCTGAAGAAAAGTGAAGAAGAACTTCTACATTGACTCTAATCATTTTCTCCAATTCACCCTTTTCCGAACTTACTACCTCTTTCCAAATACCATATCCAGCGTTATTTATCATTAAGTCAACTGGAGTGTCTCTGATCCAAGTCCAAAAGTTTTCTCGACCCTGATCCTCAGATAAGTCAGCAGAGAGAGTTTTACATGAAGGAAATTCTTTTTCTAATTTATTAATAGCTTGAAGGTTCCGACCGGTTAACCACAATGAATAACCTTTTAAAGACAAAATTTTCGCCATCTCATATCCTATTCCTGATGTTGCTCCTGTAATTAACGCTGTCTTTACTATTTTTTTCATCCCAGGAACAGAACAACAAGCCATCTATCTTTGTTTAAATCTTTAAAATAATAAAATTCAATGTTGTTGAAAAAATTCATTTTAATAACCTTTTTAGTTTCATTTTCAGCATTTAAGTTATCTGGGCAAATCGCACTTGTGACTATTACTAAATATTTACGTAAAGTTTTAATTTTAGCTACTCTGACTATAATTGGTTTTACGGCTGGGGCTCAAGTTAATGGGGCCCTGAAAACTGTAAAAGATTTAGTTGTTCCATACCTTCCTGAAGACCATACTCTTAATGGATATGTAAGTCCAGAAAAATACTCTGGTGCAATTGAATTAGAGCTGAAATATGAGGTCAACCCGGGAACAAACACTCCTAGCCCTTTTTTAACAAAAGGATACATTTTTAGAACAGATCAGGCTTTAATTATAGGATTCATTGCAGAATTTGATCCTAAAAGCTTTAGAGCAAATCTTCAACGTAGAGATGAGGCATGGGATGATGACCTAATAGGTATTGCTTTGGATGTTTATGGAGATACCCGAAATATGATTTTTATAGGTAGTAATGCATATGCAGTTCAATTAGATGTTAGAAAAAATGACCCTGGTAACTCTAGAGGAGATGATCAATTTGATGGATCATTTGATTGTAATTATGAAACCTGGGCTAAACGATATGATTCATCTTACACCATTGAAATGCGAATACCCTTTAATTCGTTACAGTTTGGTAACTCTAATGAGCAGCGTTGGAAATTTTCTTTCTGGAGGAAGGCATTCAATGGAGCTCAAGAAATTGAAATTCAAACATTTTTGCTAGACCGAGCTAATCCTTGCAGTGATTGTCAATATGCACATGCACTAATCCTAGATGGAATAAAACCTAAATTACGGAGCACTCTTCTACCCTATGCTTTTGGTGCTATTGGCTCTGAATCTACAGGAGAAGTATCTAGTATTGGAAAATTAGGAGGTTCAGCATTTATTGCAATTAGTCCTGCGACTTCAATTGAAGCAGCTCTTATTCCTGATTTCTCTCAGGTAGAAGCAGACGTAGCGCAAGTTAGCATTAACTCTTCCTTTGCATTGTTTTATCCAGAGAGACGACCATTTTTTATTGAAGGAAGTGATTTATTAGAGTCACGGTTGAAATATGTCTATACCCGAACAATAAGTCAGCCACAGGCATTATCTAAAGTTAATTTTCAAAGTAAAAAATTAAGATTATATGCTCTTACTGGGTATGATCCATCATCACCCTATTTAGTTCCTGGAGAAAATTATTCCTCCTTTGGAACCTCTGGTGGAAATTGGTCCACTATTTTAAGAGCTGAACACCCAATGGCAAATGCTTCAAGCTTTGGATTTATGTCAACTCACAGAGTATATGACGAGGGTGGTTTTGGCCACACATTAGCTCTTGATTTAAACACACAAATCCGTCCACGCTGGAGATATAAAATGGAATTAGCGAGAACTGAGACTTTAGAGCCCGAAAAAGACTGGATCTCTTCAGGTGAGAAATTCTCTGATTATACGGCAGAATTAGATGGTGAAAGATTTTCTGGATATAGTCTTTTTACTGGGGTATACAGGCAGACAACTAATTGGAAAACAAGGATGGATGTGATGTTGTTATCTCCTACATTTCGCCCAGAAATGGGATTTGAACCGCGTAATAATTTTCGTCGATTAGAAATTGGACAACAGTACAGAGGCTTTCCAAATGGCAAATACATTAAAAACTATTCTATTTACGGTGAGACCTCCTTGTACACCAATTACCGCAACGTTATTAAAGAAAGATCAACATTCACATTTGCTAGAATGCAATTACTGGGAAATATCAATTTATCCTTGAACGGTAAATTCATTGAAAAAGAGAATTATTTGAATATCAACTACGAAAACCTTTTTAATGGAAGAGCAAATATATCATGGTCTCCAAACCAAGCTTTTAGTATAAGTGGAGGAATTGGTGGTGGAAAGGCCATCGCTTACAATGAAACTAATCCTAGAATCGGCATTTCCCAAAGAAGGGGAATTGAGCTAAACATACAAGCTAAAGGGAAATTTAAATGGAGTTTAGATTTTGATTATGAAAAAATGAACGAGTTGGATAAAAGCGACTTAATTTATGAAGGGGTTCTATTTCAATCAGTGATAAACTATTCGATCACAAGAGCTTTAGATATAAGGTTTGTTAGTCAATTAAATAACTTTGATTCAGACCAACTTAATGTCCTCATTCAACCTCTTATTCAATTTAGACCTAGTGCTTTTTCTTTATTTTATATTGGGGGTATTTACCAAAGGGGACAATACCAAGGATATTTAAAATGGCAAAAACAAATTGGAAATTAAACTATGGAATAGATGATCGCTTGGTATCAAGTTACATATACTTAAAGGTTATTTTCTTTTTAAAAAATGCTAATTTCATAGAATGAATGAATTAGTCGAAATATAGTGCCTCAATTATACCGAATATTTCTAGCTAGCGCCATATTCTTTGTTCTAAGCACTCTGCATCTATTTACACCAGGGCAATTTATCGATGGCGCAACCTATGCTGCTATTTCTCGAAACCTCTCCCAAGGTCTAGGAAGTCATTGGGATCTTTTTTATACTCCCAATCTATATCCCCATTTTATTGAACACCCACCATTATTTTTCTGGATTCAATCCTTATTTTTTTCAATTATTGGAGATAATTGGTGGACCGAAGATATTATGGGTTTCTCTCTTTGGCTATTAACTGCCATTGGAATAGATAGGATATGCCGATGGTCTAACCTATCATCAAGAGGCACTCAGTGGGCACTGATATTTTGGACCATTGTACCTCTTGTTTCATGGTCTTTTGGGAATAACCTTTTAGAAACTTTAGTTAGCCCTCTGACTGTTTGGTCGGTAGCCATATCGATTTATGGCATGAGAAGGAATCAACCTTTTACCCTAGTAATGGCGGGCATACTTATTACAGGAGCGTTCATGACTAAGGGTCCAGTTGGTCTTTTTCCTTTAGTATTTCCCCTTTTCTGGCACATAACTTCGGGTTCAAGTAGGAAATTCAGATTCTTAATCAGAGATAGTCTATTTGTATCACTCGGAGCATTATTGATCATGAGTTTACTGCTACTCTCCAAAGATGCGATTGCCATCATCGATTCTTATTGGACAAAGCAAGTAATAAAAAGCATTTCAAATATTACAACTGTAGAAAATCGTTTTTATATTGTGACAGTATTTTTCATCCAGTTGGCACTACCATTATTATTGGCTCTTGGCATTCGATTGTTCACTAAAGGCTTAAGTCCAAATAAGAAAACACTTTCTAGAAGCTTAACATTTGGCTTATTCACATTAAGCGCAATACTTCCAATGATAGTATCTCTTAAGCAGAGTGATTTTTATTCTACTCCAGCATATCCTTTTGCGGCAATATCAATAGCGTTCTACATAGAACGTTGTCTTCTTCAATTTAACCGAATCAAGCCAAGAATATTTTTTCATATCATAATATCATCCTTTGCGATAGGGATTTTGCTCAGATTACTTCCGTTTGTAAAAGACCATCGAGATTTACAATTACGAGAATCTATTGATTACCATGCAAGTCAATACCGAGGGGATACTGTATATGTTAATAATGATTTATTTACCGATTGGAACCTACAAGCTCATTGTGCCAGAATTGGCCAAATATATCTGAGTAATGACAAGAAAAACATAGCCTACCCTAATCTCATTCAGAAAAAAAACGGAAGAATTATTATAACTCCATAATTTCATCAATTAAATCAGATTTACTAAAAACATAGAGAATAAGAAAGCCGGTGTCTAACACCGGCTTTCTTTCTGTGCGGAAGATGAGGGATTCGAACCCCCGGACCTGTTACAGTCAATAGTTTTCAAGACTACCGCAATCGACCACTCTGCCAATCTTCCGCGGCAAAAGTACGTAACTTCGTGCTTATGAAAAAGATGCTTTTTGGACTATTTCTATTATATACATCTTTACTGCTGGCTCAAAATGCAAATAGCGATAACAATATTGACGTCCCTATTGGCATAGATGTAATACCATACTGGGATTCAGGGAATGATCCTTACGTACAAATATGTATTTCCGTTAATGCAAAAAATCTATATCAAAAGATCAATTCAAATATAAATCCACATGTAACATTTTTAGCTTTTTTGAAAAGCAATGACTCACAAAAAACCATAGATATCGATAAAATAAAACTGATTTGTCCTCAATATGATTCGTCTGCAACTGTATTTTCGATTAGTCAAAGCATATTTCTTGCTGCAGATACAGGTAATTTACAATTGAGCGTCTTATATGGCATAGGAGATGTTATCACCGATACACTGATCGGAGATTTCGAAATACCAGGTATTGCGTCTGGTGCAGCCTTAGCACCTTTGAGATTTATTGAAAAACAATCAGAAAACCCCATTGGAGCAAGACCTCAATTTGGAGAAGCTTCCTTCTATGGAGATGATAATATTATAAGGTTCTATACCGAAGCATATCAAATTCCTAACAATGAGAAATCGTTTTACTCATATCAACTATACTCTCTAAACAAGGGTGAGAAAGTAGAAGGATTTGGCGCTGTAAATAGAGTCCAGTATTCAGAATCATCAGAAATAAATAGTCTACTGAGCACACTTAAAATAGGAAATCTCCCAACAGGGCACTATGAAATAAGAGCAAGTCTAAATGTGGAAAAAATGAATCCTATTTATTATCCAAAACAAGCTATACGTTTTTATAGAATAAATACAAATGAATTAGCTCAATTAAATCATTCTCAAATATCCTATTCAAGGTGGTTATCAATTCTAGGCGAAGGAAAAAAACTCAACTGGTATCTCAATGGGTTATACCCCATTGCTAGCGGATTGGAAAGGAAACAGATTGAACATATAGGTGGAACTAAAAATGACACGACATCACAAAGATTTATTCAATATTTCTGGGAATCTAGGAGCAGGAGCCAGACTAAAGCGCTTAAAGAAGCTAAAGAATATCTAAATATTCTTGACAAGGTCGAAGCTAAATATTCCAGTAGGGCAGTCCCTGGATACTCAACAGACCGAGGTAGAGTTTTTCTCCAATATGGCCCGCCTACTCTATCTGAAAAAAGACCATTTGAAAGTGATGCTTACCCATTCGAAATATGGCAATACAATACGTTACAAGCTAATAACGCACCTTATCAAATAAATAAACTTTTTGTCTTTGCCAATTACTCTGTAGCGGGTAGAAATTATGAACTACTTCATTCAGACGCAATAGGTGAAATAAAAAATACGAAGTGGAGAATCGCCATTCAAAAACGAAGTTATATCTCAGAAGATATTGATGATAATGGAACAGGCGAATCTAATAAATTTGGGTCTAGACTTTATAATAATATTTTCTTCAACGGAGGAGGTCGATGAAAACAGCAGTAATAATTCTTAATTGGAATGGAAAGGATTGGTTAGAAAAGTTTCTTCCATTGGTAATAGAAAGAAGTCCAAATGCACTAATTGTAGTGGCCGACAATGGGAGTGATGATGATTCATTGATTTGGATAGAATCCAATTACTCAAATACTTTAATATTGAGACTAGGAATTAACCTAGGGTATGCTGGCGGATACAATAAAGCAATAGAGATTATAAGAAAAAGATACACAGATATACCATACGCCGTTCTTTTAAATTCTGATATCGAACCTAATGTCGGATGGTTAACCCCATTAGAAAAAAGAATGGATTCTGAATCTAAAGTTGGAGCTATTCAGCCAAAAATCCTTGATTTTTACTGTCCTAGTAAATTTGAATATGCCGGAGCCGGCGGAGGCCTAATGGACAAGTGGGGGTATCCTTTTGCGAGAGGCCGAATTTTCGATAAAACAGAACATGACAACGGGCAATTTGACACCCCCGAATTTGAATCTATATTTTGGGCATCAGGAGCATGCCTAATGTTGCGAATCTCTGCATTTATACAATCGGGCAGACTCGATGATAGACTCTTTGCTCATATGGAAGAAATCGATCTCTGCTGGCGAATGCATCGCTCTGGATGGGACGTGGAATCTTGCAGCAGCTCATCAGTCCTACATGTTGGAGGAGGAACATTAAATGCATCATCTCCTCAAAAAACTTATTTAAACTTCAGGAATAGTCTCTTAATAATAGTTAAAAACGCTCCAACACTTGATGCTCTTAGGATTATATCAGCACGTCTATTCCTTGATGGAGTTGCGGGAGCCTTATTCTTGATACGGGGCCAAGAAAAGCACTTTTATTCCATTTTAAAAGCTCATTTCTCTTTTTATAAAATGTTCAGCGCATTTGCCATTACTCCTCAAAAATTCAAAAAAAAATGGCCAAAAAGTGGATTATACAATGGATCTATTGTATGGGATTACTTTATTTTAAAACACAAATAACCTAACTATTTCCAAATCTAGGGTGGTATTTTAAAACCGTATCACGAAGATGGCTCTGTTCTAAATGTGTATAAATCTCTGTAGTCGTAATACTCTCATGTCCAAGAAGCGATTGTATTATTCTAATATCTGCCCCATTCTGAATTAAATGAGTCGCAAAAGTGTGACGAAGTGTGTGTGGTCCAATTTTCTTTTTTATACCAGCTAAAATTGCTAACATTGAAATTCTTTTAAAGACATAAACCCTACTCAATGACTTTCCTCGTTGATTCAGAAAAACATAATCTTCAAAACCTTTTTGAATAGGAACATGGATTCTAACTTCTTTTATATAACGATTTATAGCATTTAAAGCTTTTATATATATTGGGACAATTCTCTCTTTGTTTCCCTTTCCAATAACACGAATAAAGCCATCATCCTGATATATATCTCGTATTCTAAGACCGATTAATTCACTAACTCTTAAACCACTGGCATATAGTGTTTCTATCATTGCACAGTCTCTTTCACCTTGAGGTAATGATCGGTCTATAGCAGACATCAAAGAATTAATTTCTTCAATGGAAAGATAAATCGGAAGCTTCTTATCAAGTTGAGGAGCCGAAAGACCTTCTACTGGGCTATCTTCCCTTAACTCTTCTTCCTTTAGAAAGAAAAAAAATGTACACATTGCACTACGCATTCTAGCTTGAGTTCTAGCAGATTTGCCTTCTTTAGCAAGTGCTTGAATAAAAACTCTTATTTGTTGCTTATTTACTGTTATGCAAGTCTGGTTGGAGCCCGAAGTCCAAAGTGCTAATTTTTTTATATCACGAGAATAAGCATCTATAGTATTTACGCTTAAGCCGCGCTCGAGTCTAAGATAATTTTGGAATTGCTGAATTGCTAACGGCCATTTCATTGTGTTTGGTGTCTCATTAATTAGTCACCTTGGCTACTGATTAATGCTTCGATTGCCAGTCGATAACCAACCCAACCTAGTCCTGATATTGTGCCAACTGTATGCGGAGCCATTAAAGATGATCTCCGAAAGGCTTCTCTTGCATATGTGTGGGTCAGATGAACCTCTAATACAGAACTTTTAAGACCAGCCAAAGTGTCTGATATAACAACTGAGGTATGAGTAAAACCACCTGGGTTTATGATGAATGCATTGTCCGGACCGTCATTTTTATTTAGATAATTAATAATTTCACCCTCTAAGTTACTTTGAAAGGATTCTAATTGAACTTCTGGCCAACTATTATCAAGCCAACCTCTTAATACTGGGAGTTGATCTTCCAATGTAAGATTACCATAGATATCAGGTTGACGCTTACCTAGTCTATCTAAATTGGCGCCATGAACAATATGTATTACCATTACTCAAATATACCGTTTGTAGTGCTACCCACGTTTACGATGAACTGACCCACCAAATACCGCTTCTAGAAAGCCAACAGCATAACCCAACATCATAACAAATGTGCTTGCTAAAGAGAGTAATCCAACCCAGGGAGATTTATATTTTATACCAGCTAAAAGAAATGGCATAAAAAAATAAAATACAACGAAACAAAAGAAGAAATTCACAAGAAGAGACATGTTTTTATTTTCAAATACATCGAAAATTTGAGAAGGCTCAACAAAAAAATTAATCGAACCCAAGATAAAAGAGAGAATTAAAAAAACCGGAAACATATGAGTAAGCTTTAATTGTCCCTTATGACGAATTGACAAGCTCCATCTAGCTCCACCAAAGCGACGAACCTGTTTAAAGAATTGGAATAAATCCGACCTGCGTTTATGATAAACAATTGCTTCCGGAATTAGTCCTACTTTATGATTAGCTTTTACAAGACGGATGCTGAATTCTACATCTTCACCTGTCTTAAATCTTGTGTCAAAACCATTTAGACTATCAAAAATATCTTTTCGAACTCCCATATTAAAACCTCTAGGATAATACTGAGTTGTAGATAATTTTCCGCCACGAAGTCCTCCAGTAGTCCAAAAACTAGTCATACTAAAACTAATTGCTTTTTGCAGCGGGCTGAATTCTGGTGAGGCAGAATCGGGACCTCCAAAAGCATCCCATTTATTTAATTTGAGACCTACATCTACTTGTTCAAGATAATTTTTTGGAAGAAGACAATCACTATCTAAAAAAATTAAATATTTACCATTAGCAATTACAGCTGCTGCATTTCTGGCATCAGAGACAGGCAAATACTCTTCAAATACAATTGTGATAGGAATATCATATTTTTTACTTTCCAATTCAATTATTGGGCGCAATTGATCTTTAGGAGTACCATCGGCAAGTATAACCTCAAATAAATGACGAGAATAACACAACTCTGATAAAGATTGAATAAACTCTTGAACCTCTTGCGGCCTCTTAAATGTTGGAGATATAAGGGAGAAACGCATTTTAGTTTTACCCCTTTGAGTTTAGACTATCCGAAATGGAATATTTAACTTTCTTATTACTCTGACGAACCATTAATTCAGCTAACAAGCCCGTAACAAACAACTGAGTACCAAGGACCATGGCTATAAGAAAAATATAAAACCAAGGATCATCAGCAACTAAACCAGGCTTCATCCCTTGCGAAAGACGGTATAACTTAAGCATACCCATGGCTATTAAAGCTGCACCACTAGTTAAAAACATAACGATACCCCAAGCTCCAAAAAAATGCATTGGACGCCTTTGAAAACGACTTACCATACTTAAGGTAATAAGATCCAGCATTCCATTTATAAAGCGATTCAAACCAAACTTGGTTGTACCATATTTTCTTGCTTGATGCTGAACTACTTGTTCTCCAATATTTTCATAGCCTGACATTTTTGCCAAAACCGGAATATACCGATGCATCTCACCTTGGACTTCAATATTCTTAACGACATCAAGCTTATATGCTTTTAGACCACAATTAAAATCGTGAAGATCAATTCCAGACATTTTCCTTGCTGCCCAGTTAAATAATTTTGTCGGCAACGTTTTACTAATGGGATCAAAGCGCTTTTTTTTCCAACCACTTATCAAGTCTAATCTTTCATCGTGAATCCTTCTTACAAGTTCTGGGATTTCATCTGGACTATCCTGCAAGTCAGCATCCATGGTTACAACGACCTTTCCAATAGCTTGCTGAAAACCCGTATGCAAAGCCGCAGACTTCCCATGGTTTCGTCTAAATCGGATTGCCTGAATACAAGAATATTCTTTTTCAAGACCTAGAATCACATTCCATGATTCGTCAGTTGATCCATCATCAATAAAAATAATCTCATACAAGAAGTTGTTTTTTAGGCAAATACGGTCTATCCAAGATGTTAACTCTGGAAGAGATTCCTCCTCATTTAAAAGAGGAATGACAATAGATATATTAATATACTTAGTCAAACTCTGGTGGGTTTTTCTTACCTACGGCTCCGGCGATTAGACCAATTAATGCAAAAAAAACAAAACCCATTGCTGAGATCTTTAATTGCCCAACCAAAGTCACATTTTCGCGAGCATCTTTTATGATTTTCTCCTCTAATTCATTGATCGAATCAATACCCATAAACCCTATCGTTGCTTGTAATCGTTGCTCTGGCATTTCCATCATAGATTCAAAGGCCATTTCCCCTTGACGGGTAGCTAGGTCTGAGTCAACAACGTTGTACATAAATAAATTGAAAACAAAACCTATGAAAATAGATAAAATCACTGGTAGAATATATGCTGAAAATGCTTCTTGAAAAGTGGCAAACCCATTATTTAACTTTTTATAAGCACGAATAGAAAAGAAAGGCAACACTAGGGTGATAATTATAACAGACACGCTTCCGATCGGATTGACAAATAGAGATTCATCAATAATATAAGAAGCTAAAAAATATAGAACACCTACTGAACCCGTCAACAAACCATAGTTCAAGGCCACTTTTTTCATATTATCGTTCATATTCGATATGTTAATGCGTTAGTTGGAATGAGCAAATTTACAAATTGTAGCTTGTCCTTTACGCTCAATTCGAAGCCAGCCTATTCTAGGAGTGAAAGTCAGCCAATCAAAAGAATCACTAGGCATTTGATTTAATTCTTTTTTAGCAATGAGGCGTCCTTGAGCATCGATCAATTCTAATTTTTCATCTCCCGTTATTCCCAAAATCCGTAGACCACCTTCTATTAAAACAACAAAATCATTTTTAGATGAACGATCCTCAAGATCTAATTTAGTTTTACTTTTTATCGGAACTGTAATCATTGAAAATCCGGACGAAGAAGAGGATAAAAATGTCAACGAATCCTGTGAATACATATTTGACGTATTGTAGTCAATTATAACTTCAAAATGTTCACCAGACTCTAAACTTTTCGAAGACCCACCAGATGAAATTGTTAATCCCGAATTGCTAATTGCCATATTTGAAAAAAGTAACGTGACATTGCCGGTATTGGCAATGATAAACCGTCGAACCGACTGCCCACCTCCAGGACGATGAACCAGATTTATAGTATCTTCTGAAATAATGAAATCAGGATTTGGAATCGCTGATGTCGTTCCTACCAGTGTAGTTATCCGATCAAGAAATTGTGGGTAATCAATAAAAGGGTTTCTGTTTGACTGCAATGCATATATCCCATTATTACGATAAATATCTAAGCTATCCGTAGAATAATTAGAATGCCAGGTTCTAAGAATTGGTTCTTGTGAACTGTAAAAGTTAGAATAGTCGCCGTATCTGAGAACAAAATAGAGCATCGCTCTCGCACAATCTCCTTTATGAGCATCTCGGGGCTCAAAGAGGCTTCCCTGACGCATACTACCTCCTACACTCCAATTTGGTGTTCCTGTAACCACACCAAAAGGATGATTACTTCGAGAACTATTAGCAGATTGATCTGAAGGGAACAGGTGATGAATATCATTCTTCATAGGTGAGGCTGAACCGAACTTACTTTGAGGAAAGGTATGCTCACAATTAATATTATTCGCAACTGCACCGGAACGAGTATTAAAAGTGGCAGTTCTTCCTGTATAGACGCACTCGACTAACCCTCCGTGGTTATCAAGAGTGGCATACATATTATCTCTTGCAACACTATAAGACAATACGCTATGATTGGCAGAAACTATATTTGTTAGGGCAGAACGAAGAACACCCTGGGATAAATTCTGCGTATTGGAATAATAGAGATTACTGTATTGGACCTGAGCCTCAAATTCAACAGCAAATGCACCTTCGTCATGAGAAGTTACCAAAACAAGAGGTAGAACATGTTCAATATTGTGACGTGGGGAGAATAAAACGGATACCCATGAAGAATCGCCAATAGGAACTATACTGTTTTTTAGCTCAGCTGACAAAACCGTATCACCATAAACTGGTGCAGAAAGAATCGAATAGACCTCTAAATCTTCATTTGTTGTGTTATAAATCCAAAATCCAGAACTGTCTACTTGAAGCTCATTAACGGTCCCTCGAGTTATAGTTTGAGTGCTAATTATTTGAGCCTTAATCTGAAAGCTAGATAAAAGTGTAAAACAGATAACTACTTGAAGAGATATTTTAATCAGATGATGCATTTTTGTTTTTTTAAGTTCTAATTAGACAACAAAGGTCGGCTATCTTTGTCCTCGGGCAAGGACCTTACAACCAGCTCCCGATTAATCCCCCAGGGCGGAAACGCAGCAAGGGTAGTCGGTTGTAGCGGTGTGATAAGGATCCTTGCCTTTTTTTAGCTAGCAACAATTGTAAATACTTTCTCAACAATATCTTCAACGCTAGGCTTTGAAAAATAATCGCCGTCGCTGCCATAGGCAGGACGATGAGACTTTGATGTCAATGTCTTAGGTGCAGCATCTAAATATTTATAGCCATTCTGGTCTTCAATAATTTTCTTTAAAATATAAGCCGATGCACCCCCTTCAACATCTTCGTCAACAACTAAAAGTCGATTTGTTTTCTTCAGAGATTCAACAATCTCTTTTTTTAAATCAAAAGGTAAAAGAGTCTGGCAATCTATAATCTCAACTTCAATATCAAGAGCTGATAAAAAATCTGATGCCTCCTGTGCCAATCGACACATAGATCCATAGGTAACTAAAGTAATACTATTTCCTTCGCGTATAGTTTCAACTTTACCTAACTCTGAGGTGAACTCTCCCAAGTTTATTGGCAATCGTTCTTTCAGTCTGTAACCATTTAAGCACTCAATCACCACTGCCGGCTCATCTGACTTCAACAAAGTATTGTACATCCCAGCAGCCTTGGTCATATTTCTCGGAACGCATAGATACATTCCACGTAGAGATCCTAAAATCATTCCCATAGGAGAACCGGAATGCCAAACACCTTCAAGACGATGCCCTCTTGTTCTAATAATTAAAGGAGCTTTCTGGCTCCCTTTGGACCTCCAATGAATTGTTGCACAATCATCACTAAGAATTTGTATTGCATAAAGCAGATAATCAAGATATTGAATTTCAGCAATAGGGCGAAGTCCACGCATCGCCATACCTATTCCTTGACCGGTAATTGTAGCCTCTCTTATACCGGTGTCAAAAACACGTGACTCACCATATTTCTCTTGCATCCCCTCCAAGCCTTGATTCACATCCCCGATGGATCCAACGTCTTCTCCGAATATAATCACCTCTGGATTTCCTTTTAAAAGAGCATTGAAGTTATCACGTAAGACGATTCGGCCATCGACAAGAGATTTTTCATCGTCAAAAGTCGGGTCTAACACAGGGACATCTAATGCTTTTTTAGAGTAGAGATAATGGCTATATGATTCATCTCCTTTCCCAACCTGATAATTAATCCAATTATTGATAGCCGTAGTGTCTTTACCAGATTTTCTGGCAATTAAAGCTGACTTTCGAACTTGAGATAAAGAATCCCGCCACATTGCATTGCGGTTTGACCTCAACTTTTCAGCCTCTTTTTCTACTCCTAGTTCATCTAACCAATTTGCAGCTTGATTTCTTATTTCCTGCAATGGTTTTAAGTAATTTGTAAACGCCTCTTTCATTGAAAAAGTTACCTCTTTTTTTGCCTCTTCTTCAATTTTATTCAATTCATCAACACCAAGAAGAGAATGCTTTTCAATAAAAAGCCTAAACTGTCGCAAACAATCATACTCTTTTTCCCAAGCCAATCGGTCTTTTGATTTATATCGCTCATGTGAACCACTAGTTGAATGACCCTGAGGTTGAGTCATTTCTGTCACATGAAGCAGAACGGGGACATGTTCGTTTCTTGCTATATTTTCTGCTTTTTCAAAAGAGGAAACCAACTCAGCATAATCCCATCCCTTCGCTGTAATTATTTCAAAACCATATTCAAGTGTCTTTCCATTTTTTGTCTTTTTTCTTTGAAAACCTGATAAAGCCTTGGAAATATTTTGCTTTATGGTTTGATGTTTTGCGTGAACTGAGATGCCATAATCATCATCCCAAACGCAAACAACCATCGGGACTTGCATAACGCCAGCAGCATTCATGGTCTCCCAAAAATGGCCCTCTGAAGTAGCAGCATTCCCTATCGTGCCCCATGCCACTTCTTTACCATTAGAACTAAACTTGTTATTTACATTAAGTTCTTTATAGATCTTCGATGCCTGGGCCAACCCTAATAATCGAGGCATTTGAGACCCTGTGGGTGAAATGTCCGAAGAAGAGTTTTTCTGACCTACAAGGTTTAACCAATCACCGTTTGAGTCTAATAGTGGAGTTGAGAAGTGCCCATTCATCTGACGACCCCCACTGGAAGGCTCATTTTTTATATCAGTATCAGCATATAAAGAGGCAAAAAAAGATCGAGGATCCAATTGTTCGATTGCCATCATAAATGTTTGGTCCCGATAATAGCCACTTCGAAAATCGCCATCACGAAAAACCTTTGCCCAAGCAATTTGAGCTAATTCTTTACCGTCACCGAATATTCCAAATTTCGCTTTACCTGTTAAAACTTCTTTTCGACCGAGCAAACTACATTCACGACTTAAGATAGCAAGCCTATAATCATTTTTTATGGATAGGATAAAATCAGGGTTGTGCATAACGCAAAAATAAGGCGACCTTTGTTACAGATAAAAGAAACCTTTTAAAAATACAATCTATTCATGAAATTCTTCATAGACACAGCTAATCTTTCTGATATTCAAGAAGCCCAGGACATGGGAGTCCTAGATGGTGTAACTACTAACCCATCCTTAATGGCGAAGGAAGGGATATCAGGGATCGATAAGATAAAGGCTCATTACGCTTCAATTTGTGCTATTGTTGATGGTGATGTTAGTGCAGAAGTTATTTCAACTGATTACGAAGGAATGATTTCTGAAGGTCTTGAGCTCATAAAAATTGATTCAAAAATCGTTGTCAAAGTACCAATGATTCCAGATGGCGTTAAAGCGATTCGTTACTTCTCAGATAATAATATTCGAACAAATTGCACTTTGATCTTCAGCTCCGGTCAAGCCTTAATTGCTGCCAAAGCCGGAGCCACATATGTCTCTCCATTCATCGGTAGATTAGATGATATTTCAACCAATGGAATGGATCTAATTGAGTCGATCAGAGTAATTTATGACAATTATGGTTACGAAACAGAAATCCTCGCTGCTTCTGTAAGACACCCAATGCATATAATACAATGCGCTCAAATTGGGGCAGATGTCATAACTGGGCCTTTAAGTGCCATTTCAGCTCTCATGAAGCATCCTTTAACTGACATTGGTCTTGCTAAGTTTCTCGAAGATCACGCTAAATCAAATAAATAGCCTAGCGGCGCCGATATTTTCCAGAATCTGTTACGGGTAAATTAATCATCTGAATAACCTCTTTAGGTCTTTTCCAATTTGGAAGTGTCGTAAAAGCCTCATGCAGACTTTTTAGCTCATTTTCACTCAAGGGCAAACTAAACCAGACTAATGCTTCGTGCCATTGATCATCTTTTTTAACTCCTGCAAACCCCTCAGGATGTGCAGGGTATGAATTCATAACGTGCTTTTCTACCTCTTCGGGATAAATTTTCTTTCCAGCACTTATTATCGCACTATCTAGTCTACCTAGCCACAGAAATGAATTTCCATCTTTAGATATTTTAACAGCATCAGTTGTATATAATTCACTTATACCTAGATTTTTTATTGACACTACCAGAGCCCCGTCTAATCTGCTATCAACAATTACTCCTTTCAAACAAGTATAATTATCTTCTTTAAAAGGTGATATTCTTCGTATCGCAAAATGAGTAAGGGTCTCTGTCATACCGAAACCATGAAAAATTTTCGATGGCATGTTTTTTAAGATCTCTTCATCAGACACCATAATAGGAGCTCCACCCAATAATACCATGTCTACATTCTTAAACTTCTCACGATTTAAAACCACAGCCTGCTGGGGCACAAGAGCTAAAAAATTTAATCTACCCTCCCAATTAATAAGTCGACTAACTGGAAGCACTTGCAGGTTCATTTCCCACACAATGGCCCGGAAAATCATCATAGCTCCACCTATTCCTTTCGTTTCTAATACCAAGGCCGATCTCATCCCTTTAAAAAAATTGAAAGCCTTTGCTGACGAGTGAATACTTGAAAGAATATGCTCTCTTGAAAACGAAACTATTTTTGGTTCACCCGTACTTCCGCTGGTCTGAAAAGAAAATAAGACATCAGGTGATTCCCATTTTTTTATACACTCTTGAACATTGATTCTTCGAATCTCGGAGCAATTATTATGAAAAGTAAATCTCCCCTTACTCAAAGCATCCAAATTTGACCCCTCCTAACTTCTGTTAAAGTTGGAGTATTGTTTTTGTACAAGCTGCCAGTTCCAAAACCTTGAAATCCTTTCAACCCGCGAAGAGAACTCGCCCATTGAGCAATCCCAGTAAGTCCTTCATTTCCCTCAAGAGCAGAAGTAACCCACCATCCTATTCCTCGCTCTTCAGCGCGATAAATCCAATCTTCACAGCTAAAAATGCCACCCAAAAGAGAGGGTTTAAGGACTATGTAAGCCGGTTTTATTTTGTCAAGAAGAAAATCTCTTTGATTTTCACCATAAATTCCAATCAAACTTTCATCTAAAGCTACTGGGATGGAACCATGGCGAGAAGCATGAGCCAAGGCAACAATATTTTTTGGAGAACAAGGCTGTTCAATACTATGGATATCTATTTCTGATAAACGATTCATATTTAATAAAGCCATCTCCAAAGAATAAGATCCATTTGCATCCACTCTAATCTCCAATTTAGATTTTTCATTTCTAAGAGCACCTAAAATATTTAGCTCATCCTCGATGCCAATGGCCCCTACTTTCATCTTAATGCACTCATAACCTTCGATCAAACGAGCATCTATCTGGTCATTTAAATAACATGAATCACCCATCCAAAGTAAGCCGTTGATTAAAAGTCCTTTTTCTTTTCTTGTGAATGGAGTATCAAATAAATTCCATGTTTTATCAGAATCAAATATTGATTTCCATTGCAATAAAGCTAACTCAATTGCAAAAATCAAACTTGGCCAAAATTTATACTTCTCATACCATATTTCATCAAGACAGGATTGCACAGCCCATTGTTTCCAAATTAGTGAGTCTAAAAATGTTAATTCATTGCATACCTCTTGTATTTTATTTTCATAAGTTAGAAGGTTTTCTATACTTAACCCCGGCAATATTCCACACTCTCCTCTTCCTGTTATTCCATCGCAAGTCACCTCAATAAAATAACAGGGTTTTTCAGTCATAGTTCCACGAGAAGTGACGGCGGGCCTTATGAATTGATATTTATAACCCCAGAATTTAGCTTTCACAACATCTTAAAAATATAAATTATTATAATTATCTGAGTCCAAAAAAAGACCTAATCCAATTAAGAAAGAAAAAAGGACACATACTAGAGCAGCAGGCTTGAGTAGAAGATCAAATTCTCTAGGTGATTGAGCATTCCACATTCGATAAAGTCCATGAGCCAAAAAGGGAATTGTAGATATAAATAAAAAACTAAGACTCCCAAGATTAGATTTTAGAATAACGAATATTGTAGAAGCAGCGACCGCTGCAACCACCAGACCAGTATGATAAATACGGGCCATCAATATTCCAATACTTAATGCCAAGGTTCGCTTGTTTGAATTGCGGTCTGATTCTATATCCCGCATGTTGTTCAAATTCAAAACAGTTGCCGCCAAAAAGCCTACTGATAAACCAGGAAGAAAAATCAATAAATCCATCCCTTTAGACTGAAGAACATAGCTCCCAACAACACCTACTGGGCCAAAGAAGAAGATCACAAAAACATCTCCCAAACCTTTGTATCCGTATGCGGAACCTATTGTATATTCTCGTGATGCCCAGATAGCAGACGCACCTAAAAGTAAAAAAAAAATAAAAATTAAATTCGCATCTGTAAACCCACGTGAACCATAAAATGCAGTAATAGCAGTTAGGAAAACTGAGATGAAAGTAAAAAATCGAACAGCTAAATGTATTTGAGCTATTGTTATTTCTCCGGTCGCGACTACCCGAATTTCTGCGTCTTCAGATCTCAAAGAGTCAGCTCCACTTTTAGCATCTCCAAAGTCATTAGCTACATTAGAGAGCAGTTGATAAGCAATTGCAGATAAAATCGTTAGAACAAATACAAACGGACTAAAAAAACCTTGAGATGCTGATATAAAAGACCCTAGGAGTATACAAGATAAAGCCAGAGGCAGAGTCCTTAACCTTAGAACAGAAATCCAAGTTTTTGTTCTCAAGGGAATATTGGGAATTTATCAAAATTTGGATCTCTCTTTTCTAAAAACGCATTTTTTCCTTCTTGAGCCTCGTCCATCATATAGTACATGAGGGTTGCATCACCTGCAAATTCCATCAATCCGCGCTGACCATCAAGCTCCGCATTGAGACCGCGTTTTATCATACGTAAAGCCATAGGAGAGCGCATCATCATCATTTCGCACCATTCTACAACTTTATTTTCCAAATTTGGTTGCTTGACTACTGCGTTAACCATACCCATTTCTTCAGCTTCTTTCGCTGTATACTGTTTACATAAGAACCATATCTCTCGTGCTTTTTTTTGTCCTACATGACGAGCTAAATATGAGCTTCCAAAGCCAGCGTCAAAACTTCCAACCTTAGGGCCAGTTTGCCCAAAAAGAGCATTTTCTGAGGCTACAGTCAAATCACAAACAACGTGTAAAACATGCCCGCCGCCAATCGCATAACCATTAACCATAGCAATTACAGGCTTTGGAATTTCACGAATACGTTTGTGCAGATCTAAAACGTTTAATCTTGGCACACCGTCTTCTCCAACATAACCTCCTGCTCCTTTTACGTTTTGATCGCCGCCTGAGCAGAATGCTTTATCACCCTCTCCTGTTAGAACAATTACTCTAATGTCTCCTCTTTCTCTCGAAATATCAAAAGCTTCAATCATTTGAGCATTCGTCTCGGGCCTAAAAGCATTGTAAACTTCAGGACGATTAATAGTAATTTTTGCAATTCCATTAAAAAATTCAAAACGTATATCCGAATATTCTTTTATTACTTCCCAACTTCTAATTGTGCTCATATAATTTATATCTAAAATTCAAATCTGTCATTCCAGACCTCATCATTAATAACTGAATCTGTGATAATCTCAAATACAGAAGGTTTACTAAACCCAATAAATTTTGGCCATAGGACTTTCCATTCCTCTATACTAGAAGCACAAAAATATTCTAAACCGGCATAAGAAACTAAATCTTTGACACTTCTTTTATGTTTCCAATTAAAATGACTCTCAAATAAGCCGGATTTAATTGCTCCAGGTAATCGCCTAAAAATATCACCACCCCCATTATTCATGACAATCACCTTGAAATCAACAGGTATATGATTGTTCAAAAAAGCGTTACTGTCATAGAAAAAAGCAAGCTCGCCAGTTATCAAAATTGTGCGTTTTCCTGAGAGCCATGCTGAACCAATGGATGTCGAGGTACAGCCATCGATTCCACTAGTACCTCGATTAGAATAATGTCGTGCATTATTTTCCCAACCTCCGTGAGCCCAGGTATGTATTCCGTAACGTACAGATGTAGAGTTTGCCCAATGAATATCATGATCGTGAAATCTATATCTGGAAATGGTGTAATGAACCCATAAATCAGACCAAACCTGAGGTTTAGAAGCAGAACATTGCCTAAATGACGACAACCAATTGTCATCAACTTTATCAGCTTTTTTTAATAGAAACTCTAAGCCTTTAACTGGACTGGATTCAATTATCGATCTAAGGTTTCCAAACATATTTGGAAAAGGTCCTGAAGGAGCAATATGTAGATGCGGAGTATCTAATAATCTCTTTTTTGACTCTTTTGAAATCCACGCTCCACCAACTGACACAACAGCGTCTATTGAGGAATCACCTTGAGAATTCCATACTTCATCTAAGTTAACAGCCATTCCGTTTGTTAACTGGCTGAGATGTTCTCCAGCTATGAGCCAACCTTTTTCGGAAAGGTTTTTAATTATGGTTTTTATTGATCCCCATTCTGGATTCCATTGCCCAACTATTAAAAGGGGATATTTCGCTTTTAAAAGCCAAACAGGAAAAGAGCTATCAGCAATAGCAATATTTCTCACAACCTTTTCCTTAAGTTTAATAGAAAAGTTTGCAACATGAGGAACTCCATAAAGAGGTTCTTTTATGGGGACATTTACATGAACAGGCCCATCCTCTAAATGAATTAAAGCTGTAGCCAATAAATCAGCATTTTTCTCAAGTGAAATTTCAGGATTCAATAATGCTGAGGCTCGAATATGACCTTCGTATATTTTTTCTTGCCTGATAGACTGACCATGACCATTATCGATAAACTCTTTTGGTCGATCTGCTGTTATTATCAACAATGGGATTTTTTGATAAAATGCTTCAGCAACGGCAGGAGCATAATTAAGGGCTGCTGTACCACTGGTGCAGACAAGTGCAACTGGTTTATTCATTTTCATTGCCGCACCTAAAGCAAAATACCCCGCACTTCTCTCATCGAGAATAATAGCCTGAGGATATTCTAAAGAAGAAAAGGCTTCCATTAAAGGAGCATTTCTACTCCCTGGGGACCCAACCCAGGCTGCCAAATCTAATTGGTCAAGGAATTTCCCTATTAACGCAGAAAGAGGTTGGAATTCTACTCTCATCACCCTAGTATAACCCGCTCCAACGTTTTTAGTTTTTCTTCTGTCTCAATCCATTCTTCATTAGAATTTGACTTACTCGTTATTCCACCTCCGGCATAACACAAAATTCCATCTCTCCCAATTTCCATGCAACGAAGGTTGACGTAAAATATAGAACGCATATTCGACTCCCAACCAAAATACCCCGAATAAAAACTTCTATCGTATCCTTCATTTTGACCTATGAAGGCTTTTGATTGAGCGCGAGGAAGACCGCCAACAGCAGGTGTCGGATGCAATGATTTAGCAATTGTAATCGGCGGATCATTCAGATGTTTACCCCTTATAATCGAACATAAATGTTCAACAGGGCCAGCACTTAAAATATCTGGTCCCTCAACAGTAATACTTTCACAACCTATAGCGTCAAGCATATGAACAATATCTCTAGTGACTAAATGCTGCTCTTCTTGTTCTTTTATTCCCCAACTACCCTCTGAACCAGTTGGTCTGGTCGCAGCTAAACTCATGGTTTTTAGCTTATTACCTGTGAGCTCCAGTAAACACTCAGGAGTTGCTCCCATCCATAGAGAATTCCCAGTAATAGAAATGAGATATATTGTTGCTAAGGGATACTCATCACACATTCGCTCAAATACGGAAATTGGAGATACTGAAATATCTATGTGAGCCTTCCTTCGAGACAAAACAACTTTCTCAAGAGCACCATTTAAACAGGATTGAACAGCCTTTGAGACAATTTTCAAGTAACTTTCCTCGTTGTGAGAATCTTGAGGGTTAATATTCGGTAAATCTTTAAAACTTAATTTTGTTAATACCCAATCGGCACAATTAGCCCTTATTCTTTCTGTAATTGATAGCCGCTTAATTTCACCCTCAAAGGGCGAAAAATAGAAATCACCCGAGGAGTTATCATTAAGCGAAAACACTTCCGAAGATTTACCTGGTTCTCTTATCCATGCAAATGACATTAGTTTAAACTTTTTATTTCTTTTGGGAGTATTGCATTTGTCATTTTTACAAATGACACCAATCGATTATCATCATCAGTAATTCTTATTTCCACGACATGACTAGTTTTCCCTTTATGAAGAAATTTAGCTTCAGCGTATACATAGCCACTTCTTACACTTCGAACATGATTAGCTGCAATTTCCTGACCAACTGCAATAAAAGCGTCAGGGTTGTCTAAAAAAATATTTGAGGCAGCACTGCCGATAGTTTCGGCCAAAGCAACAGTTGCTCCTCCGTGCAATAACCCTGCAGGCTGAAGATGCGCAGTGGTTACGGGCATTCGGCCCCGTAGAATTTGTGACTCCATACTGGTATACTCGATCTCTAAAGTCTCCATTAAAGTTCCTCTACGTCGATCATTAATTATCTTGATTATTTCCTCATTGGTCATATTGCAAAGATACATGAAGGCATTATCTTCGCAGCCCTAACTTCTTTTGTATCGGAGCAATGATTGATATTAAACTACCTGATGGATCCATCAGAAACTACCCCAAGGGCACTTCCGCAAAAACTATTGCAGAATCAATTTCTCGTGGACTAGCTAAGAATGCTCTTACAGCGAAGTGGAACGATCAAATCATAGAACTCAATGACCCTCTTACTGATTCAGGCTCCTTAGAGTTCTTCACTTGGGATCAACCTGAAGGAAAAAATGCTTTTTGGCATTCAAGTGCACATGTACTGGCTCAAGCTATTTTGCACTTTTACCCCGATGCTCTCTTAACGATTGGACCCGCAATTGAAAACGGGTTTTATTATGACGTAGACTTTGGCGATTCAACATTTGGAGAAAATGACTTTGAGAAGCTTGAGAATAAAATGATCGAATTTGCACGCGAAAAATCAGATTTTAAAATGCGGTCGGTATCAAAAACTGATGCACTCAAAATATTTGAGGTGAATTTTTTTAAAACTGAGCTCATTCAAAATCTTGAAGATGGTACGATTACCTTGTGCGATCATTCGGATTTTACAGATTTGTGCCGTGGAGGGCACATTCCAAATACAGGATTAATTAAAACTTTTAAAGTAATGAGCGTTGCTGGGGCTTATTGGAGAGGAAACGAAAAAAACCCGCAATTATCTCGAGTATATGGAATTTCTTTTCCAAAACAATCAATGTTAAAAGAATATTTAGATCTTTTAGAAGAAGCGAAAAAAAGAGATCATAGGAAACTTGGAAAGGAACTAGAACTTTTTACATTTTCCAAAAGAGTTGGTCAAGGACTCCCCTTGTGGCTTCCAAAAGGCGCGGCACTCAGAGAGCGTTTAGAGCAGTTTTTAAAGAAAGTTCAAACAAAAGCAGGTTATCAAGGAGTTATTACTCCTCATATCGGAAATAAAGAACTCTATGTCTGCTCAGGACATTATGAAAAGTATGGAAAAGATAGCTTTCAACCAATAGGAACGCCATCTGAAGGCGAAGAATATTTGCTCAAACCAATGAACTGCCCTCATCATTGTGAAATATACAAATCATCACCCCGATCTTATAAAGATTTACCCTTGAGGTTTTCTGAATTTGGAACGGTCTATAGATATGAGCAAAGCGGAGAACTTCATGGATTAACTCGAGTCAGAGGGTTTACTCAAGATGACGCCCATATATTTTGTATGCCACACCAGTTGAAAGCCGAGTTTGAAAAAGTCATTGATCTAGTGCTGTACATATTTAAAACATTAGATTTTAAAGACTTCCAAGCGCAAATAAGTCTGCGAGACCCGAAAACTCCAGAAAAATATATTGGGTCGATCGAAAATTGGAATAAAGCTGAAGAAGCTATCATAGAATCTGCCAAAAAAAAGGGACTAAAAACAGAAATAGAATATGGTGAAGCAGCATTTTATGGACCAAAATTAGATTTTTTAGTCAAAGATGCTTTAGGCAGATCTTGGCAATTAGGAACGATACAAGTTGACTACAATTTACCCGAACGGTTTGATTTACAATTTAAAGGTGACGATAATAATCAGCACAGGCCTGTAATGATCCACAGAGCTCCATTTGGTTCAATGGAGCGATTTGTTGCGGTTCTCCTTGAGCATTGTGCTGGAAATTTCCCGCTATGGCTAACTCCAGACCAAGTTATGGTACTTCCAATTTCAGAGAAGTTTCAAGAGTATGCCGAAGAGGTTGTCAGTCTGTTAGAAATGTCCGATATTCGCGCCCTCATTGACGACAGGAATGAAAAAATTGGAAGAAAAATTCGAGACGCGGAAATTCAGAAAATTCCTTTCATGATTATCATAGGTGAAAAAGAAGTTAAAGAAAAATGTTTGTCGATTCGTCGACACACCCAAGGTGACCTCGGAGTAATGAATGTAGAGAATTTCTGCTCATTAGTAAAAGAGGAAGTTAAGGATCTCTTGGCATCTTTTTAAATAAAAAGATATAATAATTAAAAAAAAATAACCCTGAATAAGCCCTATAGAGGACGTGGTGGAAGTCGCCATGTGAAGCCTGAAAATCCACATAAAATCAACGAAGCAATTCGAGATTTAAAGGTGCGCCTACTTTTGGAAGGCAAGGAACCTATTGTAGTAACAACGATCGAAGCAAGAGCAATAGCTCAGGCAGAAGAGCTTGACCTTGTCATGATTGCCGAAAAGGCTGATCCGCCTGTTTGTAAGATCATTGACTACAAAAAATTTCTTTACGACCAGAAAAAAAAGCAAAAAGAGATTGCTTCAAAAGCAATGAAAGTAGTAATCAAGGAAATTCGCTTTGGCCCCCAAACGGATAATCATGATTACGAATTTAAACTGAAACACGCAAGAAAATTTCTCGAAGATGGAGCTAAACTCAAATCTTTTGTTTTCTTTCGTGGAAGGTCCATAATATACAAAGAGCAAGGTGAACTGCTCTTGTTACGTCTTGCCCAAGACGTCTCTGATCTTGGAAAGGTTGAGGCACTTCCTCACCTTGAAGGGAAAAGAATGTTCATATTGATCGCCCCGATAAAAAAGAAATAACCAGCAATTTAAAATCTGAGGAAATATGCCTAAGATGAAAACTAAATCCAGCGCTAAAAAGCGATTTAAGCTAACAGGTACTGGAAAAATAAAGCGTAAGCACGCCTTCAAAAGTCATATTTTGACTAAAAAGGCAACAGATCGTAAGCGTCGCTTGACGCAATCGACATTGGTTCATTCTTCCGATGTAAAGTCTATCAAGGTGCAGTTGGTTCTGTAGTCCTTAGTTCGTATTTAAGTTTAACCATGTGCAAGTGCATCTAAAGTGAGAAATTAACTAATAGTCTCCGCGCTGCCAAAAAAAAATAAAACAAAATGCCACGTTCAGTAAATAATGTCGCTTCAAGAGCTCGCCGAAAAAAGGTGATGCAAATGGCCAAGGGTTACTTCGGCCGAAGAAAAAATGTATGGACCGTTGCGAAAAATGCGGTTGAAAAAGGTCTTCAATATGCGTATCGTGATCGTCGAAACAAAAAACGTAATTTTCGTGCCTTATGGATCACTCGGATAAATGCGGGCGCCCGTATCAACGGACTCTCATATAGTCAATTAATGGGAAAACTTCACTCTGAAAAAATTGATCTTAATAGAAAAGTTTTAGCTGATTTAGCTATGAATCATCCTGAAGCGTTTAAAGCTGTCGTCGACAGAGTTAAATAAATTTATCTCACATGTAATAAGAAAAGCCAGCTAACATGCTGGCTTTTCTTATGACCTAAGGTGCCAGATTGAGCCATCTGGAGACTTCCAAAACTGGGTTGTTACAGTTCCACTAAATTCCGATTTTATCAATTTTACACCCATTGGCATATCTTTTTTTGTTAAATTTTCTGGTCGTAAAAACCAAGATCCTCCTATGACAAAGGACTTACTGTTGTTTTTTAGAGAATCGGTAACTTCTTTAAGAGGAAAACTATTCACCGGACCGAAAGCATGAGCCATGGATAACGTCTTTGGCTTTTCATATATTTGTCTTGGAGTGCCTGACTCTACGATGCTTCCCTCTTGCATAACGTCGATACGATCAGCCCATTCCATGGCATCTCTAACATCATGAACAACCATGACAACAGAAGCTCCAGATCTACTTTGCCAATTTTTTAAAATATCTTGCATTTGGCTTTTATGCATAGGATCTAGATGACTGAAAGGCTCATCTAAGAGCAATGCTCCAGGCCTAGAAATAAGAGCCTGACCCATCGCTAATCGTTGAAGCTCGCCCCCAGATAAACCTCTTGCCTTCTCGCTTAATAAGGGAGCAAGATTGAGATTTTTTATCCATTTTCGAACTACTCGATCCTCTGAGGATTCAGATCTAATTCCAGCAAATTCAAGGAGGTTATCACGTACTGTTTTATATGGCATCTGGCCAAAGTCTTGCCTAACCATTCTAATTCTAGGATGGCCCGGGACCAAGGGGACGCGAACGTGAGGCGTTAAACCATACCACACCTTGCCCTCATCAGGAACTACTCTGCCTCCAAGAATGTTTAAAAACGTAGACTTACCTGAGCCTGAAGGCCCAAGCAATGCCACCACTTCTCCACTATTGCAGGCCCAGCTGGGAATTGAAAGTAAAAACCTTTCAAAGCCATGTAGTAAATTAACAGAACGGAGTCTTATTGGCATACGATTAATTATAAATGAATAACTTCTCCATAAGCTGCTGCAGTAGCTTCCATTATAGCTTCTGACATTGTTGGATGCGGATGAACAGTCTTTAAAAGCTCCATTCCTGTCGTTTCGAGTTTTCGTACAGCAACTATTTCAGCTATCATTTCCGTAACGTTGGTCCCAATCATATGAGCTCCAAGGAGCTCTCCATATTTAGAGTCAAAGATCATTTTTACAAACCCATCAGTTTCTCCTGAAGATGAAGCTTTCCCTGATGCACTAAATGGGAATTTCCCTACTTTAATTTCATAACCAGCATCTCTTGCAGCTTTTTCAGTCATACCTACCGAAGCTATTTCAGGCGAAGAGTAAGTACAACCTGGAATATTATTATAATCCAAAGAGTCAGGGGAATGGCCAGCTATTGCCTCAACACAAATTATTCCTTCCGCCGAAGCTACATGAGCTAAAGCAGGACCGTGAACAATATCTCCAATTGCGTAATACCCAGGCGCTGTGGTCTTATAAACGTCATCAACCACTACACGTCCATTTTTCGTGTTGATACCCACGGATTCAAGACCCAAATTCTCTAAGTTCGTGGAAACTCCCACCGCGCTCAAGACAATCTCACAATCAATCTTATGTTCCCCTTTGGAATTTTTAAAGGAGACGATACATGACTTTCCAGATTTATCTACACCAGTGACCTCTGTTGAGGTATTAATTTTTATTCCTTTCTTTTTAAATATACTTTCTAAAGATTTGGAAACATCTGCATCTTCATTTGGCACAATAGCTGGAAGAAATTCCATTATAGTAACATCCGATCCCATTGCATTATAAAAATATGCAAATTCAATTCCAATGGCTCCAGAACCAACTATTACAATAGATTTTGGCAGCTTCGGAAGGGTCATTGCTTCACGGTATCCAATTATTTTTTTTCCATCTTGTTTAAGAGATGATAATTCTCTAGAACGACCTCCAGTTGCTAGAATGATATTCTTTGCTGAAAGAATCTTTGATGCACCCGAACCTTTAACTTCGACTTTTTTACCTGGTAAAACTTGACCGTAGCCTATTATGACATCGATCTTATTTTTTTTCATTAAAAATTGAACCCCTTTGCTCATTCCAGCAGCAACATCCCGACTTCGTTTAATCACTTTACTAAAGTCATGCTTGGCTCCATCTACTGATATTCCATAATCCTCGGCATGTTGAATATACTGGAAGACTTGAGCGCTTTTAATCAAGGCTTTAGTCGGAATACAACCCCAATTTAAGCAAACCCCTCCTAGACTCTCTTTTTCCACCACAGCTGTTTTAAGACCTAGCTGACTGGCACGGATAGCAGCGACATACCCACCGGGACCTGAACCAATAATAATAACGTCATATTCCATCGTAATATATTTACATTTTAAGATTTCAAAGGTAAGTAGGCAATTGCAGATATCTCGACTCGAACACCTTTTGGCAACTCAGATACCGCAACAGTTTCCCTTGCTGGGGGTAACTCACCAAATACTTGAGCATAATAAGTATTTACTTGGGAAAACAAGGCCATGTCTGAGAGAAAAATACTGCATTTAATAACGTCTTTTGGTTCAGCACCTCCAGATTTTAACACTTCACAAAGGTTCTTCAAAACACACTCGACCTCTTCTGCAATCGTATTCATTTTTAATTTACCAGTGATTTGATCCAGAGCTATTTGACCTGACACATAAAGAAAGTCGCCAGCTTTAACAGCCTGACTATATGCCCCTATTGCCTCAGGGGATTGTTCACTATATATTATTTTTTTCATTTTAATCTATTTTAATCTGCAAAATCGTCAATCTTAATGAAAACAAAACATAAAATTCATTAACATATTAAACATACATTGTTGATATAATCAGATCATAGATTCCTAAATTATATTTGCACTTTATGAGGGTAGCTATTCTTGACAACAAAGACTCTTTTACGTATAATTTGGTACATGAAATCGAACCGTTGGTCGATGACTTAATTGTAATTAGAAATGATGATGATTATGCTTTAGATAAGCTTTTAAAGGTTGATGCATGGGTCATATCGCCTGGACCAGGATTACCTGAGGATTCTGGCTGTCTTATGGAAGCAATAAAATTGGGATTCGGAAAACTACCAATACTTGGAGTCTGCCTTGGAATGCAGGCTCTGGCAATTCACCAACAAGGAAGACTATTTCACTTAAATAACCCTCAACATGGTAAAGAACATATTATTCAAAACGCCTCTAATGATTCCAAACTTTTTAGACTAGTGAATTTCCCATTCAAAGCCGGACTATATCATTCATGGTCTGTGGATGCAAAATCGATAAATGCAACTGGATTAGTCTATTCTGAATCAAATGTTTTAATGGCAGCTGAATGGGTCGATAAAAAAGCATTTGGTGTACAATTTCATCCTGAAAGCATAATGACGCCAGATGGTCATCTTATTTTAAAAAACTGGATAGAAATAGCTAATTCCTAAAAATTAGTAATCTCCTAATCCTCTTCTTCTATCTAGCTTTAAAGCACTCATTAATGGGGCCTTGACTCCAATCCCAATATTGTAGCTCCTAGCATAACCAAAAGGAACCCAGCGAATTCGCATTTCCCAACAATGAAGTTGTCTCAAGACATCGACGGTAGTGTAAGTAAAAGCATTCTCTTGAATATCGTATCCACTCGAAATGCCTAATCTCCAGTTCGCAGTGGGCTCCCAAGACCCATCGAACCTGAGACTTTGAATCGTTTTCATATCCGTGGTTCCAGATTTATTTGATTGACGCAGAGAATAGCCCACATTAAACGTCCATGGAGCTGCCCATTGCATATAATCCATGTGACCATAGTAATCCGGATACAAATCTTGTTCTAACCCGAACTCATTTATGGGAATAACTGGTCGTCCAGATGCACTACCTCCTCTAAATCTTAAATCTAATGACAGCTGATGTAATGCTGGCCGAAGTGGACCTTGGTCCTTTAACCAAGCTAAATCTTCCGTCCTTACTCCGACACTATCGATCGAATACCAGTCAAAACTACCCTGATAGGAAAGCCTTATTTTGCTTTTTAAAAATGACGTGCTTGCGCGCACACTTACAGGGGATAAAGGGTTTGACAAAAGCAACGGGTTATAATTACTTTCAAGAGTGAAATCTTCCAAAATATTAAACTTTTTAATTTTACCTGAATCTGAAAAGACCGACCATTTTCCATCAAATGTATTTCGGAGTCTGAAGTTTAATCCACCTTTATTTCCCAATCCAGGAGCACCATAAATAAAGCCTTGAAACTTACTGAAATTTTGAGTTTTACCCGTACTATCTATTTGAACATTCTCTTGCCAAGAATCCCAAGGCGACTGAGTAAAGTCGGGAGCATACCTCCAACTTAAAGAAGGGTACATTACGTGTCTAATAGCCTTTAGCGGACCTTTTTTGAAGGAAAAAATACCATAAATAGTTGTTGAAGCACCTGCACTTAACATGAAATCACGAGCTGCATAAAAACCATTCAAAGTATCCGTAACGACAGATTTAGAAATCGTATCATATTCTCGATATAAAGAATATGGATACCATCTTTCTTGATATGTTGCATTAGGGTTTAAAGTTATGAATCGAAGTAATTTTAAATTCGTACCCATATTAGCTCGATGATTAACTCCTGCGCGCAGTCTAGCAGGCTCAAAAAAGATACCTGGCGTTGATAATTCAGAAAGTAATCCCTGGGTTTCGTTTTTTGCTGCCATGGAATATGATAATCCTATTTTTTCATACCATCGAATAGCACCAATAGGATTACGCCTAGAAAATGGCTGTATTCTGCTCATTCCTAAATTCACCTCTGGTAAACTAAGAATAATAGTCCCATTTTGATTATTCTGTCGATGTCTAGCCGCAGCTGTAAGATTAAATGGACTTCCTCTCCAACGCTTTGAATAGCTAATTGAAGATGACATATCATTCTTTTGAAAATCTGTAGGGTTAGTAGTTGTATTTCTAAAAAAAGAACCAGTCGCTAGTTCCACACGTGCATTAAATTGCTGTGTTGGATGTGCTTTTCGGTCTTGAGAGTGACTCCATGAAATTCTAAAATCTCTAGAATCCATGAATTGATTTGAATTTTGATTATTCGGATCTCCAAAAGTTGTTCTGTTGATCTGAACACCCAAATTCCCTGAATAACGATATCTAAATTTATAATTCCCAGAAGCATTAATACCCCAAGACCCTCGTGAATAAATATCACCTGTTAATCTTAAATCATAATGATCATTAAACGCCCAATAGTATCCACCGCCCATTAAACCGAGTCCCCACTCACGTTTATCAGAAAATTTGGGGATTATATATCCAGAAGATCTTTTTTCCATTATTGGAAAAAAAGCAAATGGCAAAAATAGAGGAGTTGGGATATTCAATATTTGTAAAAATGCTGGTCCTGTAACAATTTGCTCGCCGATATCTAATCGTGCTTTATTTGTAACAATGGCGAAGTGTGGATTTTCATGATTGCATGAAGTGAAAGATGCTTTCCCAAGAAAATAACTACTATCTGTTAACATTTTGATTTTTTCACCATGCAAGAAGCCTTTACTTTCAGTGGTGTTGCCCTTATAAATCCAGCCCTTTTTAGTTCTATAATTATATCGAAGCGTATCTGCGCCGAATTGTCTGTCTCCCTGAACTATTCTTGGTTTTCCTGTGATTTTTTCATCTTTCCCTTTTAATCCATAAGCCGTTAGCATATGTTTATCCCAATCAATACGAATAACATCAGCAAATAACTGCATACCTTCCATAGTAACTTGAGCTTCATCCCTTAAAATCACAGCATTATATTCTGGTAAATATTCTCCCTCAGATTCCGAACGAAATTGGATTGACTGATTAATTTCCGAAGTCTGGGCAAATAACCCAAATCCGAAATTAAAAGATAAGATTAACGCAAAAGCGCGTAATTTTGAAGTCTTCATCATGAATATTAAGTCCAAAAGTACTCAAATGCAACGCCTGACATGGTTTCTTATTGTCACTTTAGTATTTCCTTATCTTGGTTTTACTTCCTTCCCTACTTCTTCTGATCGAGTAGATAAAGTAATTATCGATGCTGGACATGGCGGGAAAGACCCTGGCAACCTAGGAACTAAGAGATATAAAACCTTTGAAAAAGATATTGCCTTAGCTGTAGCGCGCAGAGCAGCAAAAGAAATTGAAAGAAACTTTCCTGATGTTGAAGTAGTTCTAACCAGAGATTCAGATAAGTTCTTAGAACTTTATGAACGGACAGCTCTAGCCAACAGGGAAAAAGGTGATCTGTTTATTTCAATTCATTGTGACGCTGCAGAAAATAAATCTGCATTTGGAACCACCACATATGTGATGGGCAAAAATCATGATGATGAGAATCAAGTTGCCTTAAGGGAAAATTCTGTCATTCTTCTTGAAGACAATTATAAAGAAAAATACCAAGGTTATGACCCGCGAAAGCCTGAAAGTTATATCGCATTAACTCTCTACCAATACGCCTTTCAAAATCAAAGCATTGAACTCGCGCAAATCATTCAAAATTCATTCAAAAATGATGCGGGCCGAAGAGATCGGGGAGTTAGACAACAACCTCTTTATGTTACAAGTCGATGCTCGATGCCATCAGTTTTAATAGAGTTAGGATACTCAACAAACAGTGCTGAAGAAGATTTCTTACTAAGTGTCTCTGGACAAATGAAAATGGCTAAATCAATTACAACTGCCTTTGGGCTTTATAAGTCACGTAGAGAAATGAATTCCCTCGATGGAAATTCAAATTTGGAGAAGATGAACTTAATTAAACAAGAGCCCGTAATCTTATTCCATGTTCAACTATCGGTATCTGGAGTTAAAAAATCCTTAAAGGACTCTCCATTTAACTCTTTAGAGGACGTTTGGATAAAAAAAGAAGGGCGTCTTTACCGATATCTTCAAGGGAAATTTAAATCAAAATTAGAATGTGATTCTGCCTTGGGGGCGGCAAGAAAAAGCGGTTTTGAAGATGCTTTCATTGTTGCTTATAAAAACAATGAACGAATTAGTCTCGAAGAAGCTAAACGCATTAATCAATAATCGTATCTTGGTACTCTATGATTTCACGTGAGTTCAAAACCGGCGCCGCAATATTACTTGCAGCTTTAATTTTATATTACGGAACAAATTTCCTCAAAGGAGACGACCTTTTCAAAAAAGGCATTGAAATCGTCACAATTTATAATAATACTGAAGGAATCACACGGTCTCAAAAAGTAACAATAAATGGATTTTCAGTTGGAAAAATAATGGATGTGCAATTGCACCCCAACAACTCAGGTAAAATTGTTGTGCGATTAAATATTGATACGGATTATCCTATACCATCTAATACAGTTGCTGAAATAAGATCGTCAGACTTACTAGGTACAAAAGAAATCGCTTTGGTTCTTGGAAATGGTGCAGCCTTGATCGAAAATGGAGACACCTTAAAATCAAGTGTGGAAGAATCAATTTCTGAAACTATAAATAAGGAGGTCCTTCCTGTCAAGCTAAAAGCTGAAGAGTTATTAGCCAGCATAGATACTGCTATTTCGATTTTTACTGGATTTTTAGGAGGAGATATTGAAACTGATTTCAAGGAATCATTCAGCAGTGTTAATACAAGTCTCACGAATCTTGGCGAGATTACAGAAAAGATAAATCTATATTTAGAAGACAACAGGGTTGCTTTAGGTTCAGCAACGCAAAATATTGAGAAAATGACAAGTACTCTTGATGAGAATCGAGATGAACTTAACAGAGTTTTTAATAATCTAGCTAATATTTCCGATACAATTGCTAATGCAAATGCTGGAAAAGCAATGCGCTCACTTTCAAATACATCAGTACGAATTGAAGAAATTATTAAATCAGTTGAATCTGGAGAGGGTAGCCTTGGGAAATTAATTTCTTCTGACTCGTTGTACAGTGATATTGACAGAACCGTAAAGTCATTAGATAAACTTCTGCTCGACATCCGAGAACGTCCAGGTCGCTATGTAGAATTCTCAATATTTGGAGGACGAGATAAGTCTGTTGATCAGAAAAAATAACAGATGATCGATCAACTTGTCTTTTCCATGGTGCTGGTTGTGAGCCTAATAATTTTCACTAAGCGAATATTGCGTCTACGCAGAGGACTTTCACTAGCCAGGCCTAGTAAAAGAAATGATCAAAAGATAAAAAGATGGAAGACTATGGCTAGAGTTGCTCTTGGCCAAGGAAAAATGGGAACTAGGCCTCTTGCCGCATTTTTTCATCTGATTGTTTATATAGGATTTGTAGTAATCAATTTAGAAGTCATAGAAATACTTTTAGACGGGTTACTCGGAAGACATAGAATCCTAAAAGGATTTATGGGATTTTCGTACAATCCTATTATGTCCATATTTGAATGGCTTGGAGTTGCTGTGATAATTGCTTGTGTAGCATTTTTAATTAGGAGATATAATAATGGAATTAAAAGATTTCAACATGAAGATCTGAAAGGATGGCCCCAACTTGACGCCCATATAATACTATATGTTGAAATTATATTAATGACGGCATTATTAACAATGAATGCAGCTGAGGAGGCGGCATTCAAAGGTGCTGCGCCATTCTTTTTCGCAAAAATATTCTCAGGTCTATTAGCTGGATTTTCTACAGAACATCTTCATATAATTGAAAAATCAGCTTGGTGGATACACTACATAGGAATTCTCGCTTTCTTAAACTATCTGCCTTATTCAAAGCACTTTCATATTATCCTAGCATTCCCTAATACCTGGTATTCTAAACTCTCCAAACGGGGTTCGATTTTGCCCATGCAAGCCGTTACAAATGAAATTAAAGCAATGATGGACCCCAGCTTTGTTCCTGATGTTTCAAATAACCCGAAGCACTTTGGAGCTAAGGACATTAGTGACTTGCATTTCGTTAATCTTTTAAACGCATACACATGCACAGAATGCGGAAGATGTACGGAAGAATGTCCCGCTAACCAAACTGGGAAATTATTATCTCCTAGGAAAATAATGATGTCTACTCGAGATCGTGTTGAAAAAGTCCTTGAAGACCCTAGTAACGACCTTAGCTTATTGGATAATTTTATAACTAGAGAAGAACTCTGGGCATGCACAACTTGCAATGCTTGCGTTGAGGCTTGTCCATTGAATATTGACCCTCTTGATATCATAATTCAAATGCGCCAATATCTGGTCATGGAGGAATCTTCTGCCCCTCCGAGCTTAAATACGATGAATACCAATATAGAAAATAATGGTGCCCCTTGGGCATACCCCCAAGCAGACAGGGGTTTATGGACAAAAGAAAATTAAAAAAAAGTAGATATTGAGGTTTTACAAATTCATAGAATATGACTGAAATTATTAGCATACCCACCTTAGCTCAAATGACATCAAAAAATGAAACTCCAGATGTTTTATTTTGGGTAGGTTGTGCTGGGAGTTTTGATGACAGAGCGAAAAAAATAACTAAAGCATTTGCTCGTTTACTTCAGCGTGCTGGAGTTAAATTCGCTATCCTGGGAGCAGAGGAAAGTTGTTCAGGAGACCCTGCGAGAAGAGCAGGAAATGAATTTCTATATCAAATGCAAGCACTAGGAAATATTGAAACTCTAAATTCTTATAATGTTCAACGAATAGTAACGACATGTCCTCATTGCTTTAATACTCTTAAAAATGAGTATCCAGAATTAGGAGGAGAATATGAAGTCTTCCACCATACTCAATATTTAAAAACACTCTTAGAAGAAGGGAAATTAAAAGTAGAAGGTGGAGCCTTTAAAGGTAAGCGAGTTGTTTTTCATGATCCATGTTACCTGGGAAGAGTTAATGGCGAATATGAAGCGCCAAGAAAGGTGCTTTCAGCCCTAGAATCTGAATTGATAGAGATGAAGCGGTGCAAGCAAAAAGGACTTTGTTGTGGAGCAGGTGGCAGTCAAATGTTCAAAGAGCCAGAACAGGGAACTAAAGACATAAATATTGAGCGATCAGAAGAAGCTCTTGCCGAAAAACCTGATATAATAGCTACGGGTTGTCCGTTCTGTAACACAATGATTTCTGACGGGGTAAAGCACCTTAACAAAGACGGAAAAGTAAAAGTATTAGATATTGCAGAAGCTATAGTTCAAGCTGATGATCTTTAAGAACAATGAATGGCATAGTCTCCCTCTAGATAGCCGAATCTGGTGCTTCTCTTCAGATAGACCTTGGACAAAAGACGAAGAACTTTATTTACAGAAATCATTGAATGAAATCTGCTCAAACTGGAAGGCTCATGGTTCTCCAATAAAAGCAGGATTTAAAACTTTTGAAAATAGACTTTTCGCATTGTGTGCAGACGAATCATCAAAAGAAGCCAGTGGTTGTTCTATTGATAGCATAATGCATCACCTTCAAAAAGTTTCGAGAAAATTGAGTTTAAATTTTTTTAATCGAATGCATATTTATATTCGAGAAAATGATACGATAGAATGGGAGAAAGTCTCATTGAAAAAAGCAAAAAGTATAAATACAGGAGAATTTTTAAATACTGTAGCTAGTTCAAAATTAGATTGGACTCCTGTCTCTAAGATTAAGGGATCATGGATTTGCCCGAGTACTTAGTTTTAGTAAAGAATTATTTTTAAGCGATTTTTTTAAAGCTTTAAAAGCCTGTTGTTCAATTTTAAATGTAAGTATGCCTTCTTCTAGGTCATCAATATTATACCATACGAACCTTTCTCCATCTTCATGTGGAATTTGAATTGTTGGATCCGTAGAAAAGTTCATTTTTTCAATATTCTTTACGATATAAAAAAAAGAATGGACTTGAATTCTAGAATCAATGACAGACTCTACTGCGAAATCATTAAAATATATATTCCCCTCAACCCTTATAGCTAGATTTAATTCCTCTTTAAACTCACGAATAAGAGCCTCGCTGTGACCTTCACCCCACTTCACACCCCCTCCTGGGAACTTGACCATTGCAACACCGTTAAATCTCTCTACTGCAATTAAAACCTGATTAAATGAATTAAATAGAAACCCATATACTCTGACTGTTCTCATATTCGCGTCCATTAAAATTTTAAATCTTAATTTTTTCTATTCGCGATATAGGTCCAGGACAATGTTCTCTATGACACGAAACACAAGTTGATAGAGCAGCATTAAACAATATGATTTGTTCAGAAATTTTATCTTGATCTAGAACAATTATTTTTAATTCCTCAAGTTGTTCAATATATGTCTTGCTAAACAATTCGAAAGATGGTTTAATTTCATCAATATCAGTAGGATTATCGGTACCCATTTTTGAGTGAGAAGAAATCAAATCATCTACTTCCCCTGCAGAAAGTTCACCGGAATAAACTCTTAACCTAAGAGCCTCCATGTCGTATGCCATCTCCCTCATAGTATTTGCTAATTCACTCGGTTCATATAAATCTTTACTATTATTTTGAGACTTGTCAGATGTAGAATGAGAACGTTGACATGAAAGACAAGCAACAAAACAAATCGAAATAAGGAGATAAGCAAATTCTCTATTCAGATTCATGATTGTGAGTATCGTTTAAAATAGTTGTTTCAATATTTTCACCAATCTGTTTTAGCGCGACTCCAGTTGCAATTATAGAATAAGACACTTCATCTTCTGTTATTAATGCTATTACTGAATCGTTATCTCCAGCATCATGGGCCTTGTGGCGCAACCAATCAACGTTTAGTGTGTCAATTGTTATAGATCCACAAACAATAGCCCTTTCTCCCACTACGTTCATAGGAACAAAAAATCCATAGTCCATAAATCTTACGGTTGCATTTTGTCGATTCCCCAAGTCCAAATCCATCCAACAACCTTTCTTTTGACAAATCGAAGTGATTGGGGCAGAAAAAGTTCCATAAACAGAGTCTGAACCTGATTCAATTTCCAATAAAAGATTAGCCAAAGCAACTGTATCTGACAACAATACTGTATCACCGTAATAATCAAAAGAAGTAGCCAAGTTTGAAGATAATGGACCCGAAGAACACGAAACAAAAACACTTACTAATGAGGTTACAACGAGTCTAAAAATATTCATAATTTATGTATTTATCCAAAGATACATGGTTTCCTTTGTACATTTACGGCCCAAATTTGATACTACCAACCTCTTCTACTGTCAAAATGAAAATTACAATTACAGAAACATCTAACCTTTCGAAAATTGATTTTAATAACCTTGGATTTGGAGCTGGTCTTTCTGATCATGTATTTGTTTGTGAATTTAAAAACGGGAATTGGGGTGAAGGAAGAATAGAGCCCTACAGCCATCTCAGTCAAGGGTTAGGACTTCACGCGCTTCACTACGGTCAAGCTGTATTTGAAGGTCAAAAAGCTTACCGACAAAAAGATGATACTATTGCTATATTTCGACCAGAGAGAAACTGGAAAAGGCTGAATACTAGTGCAAAAAGAATGCTTATTCCAGAAGTTCCAAAAGACATATTTATGGACGGATTAACAGAATTGATACGTGTTGACGCCAAATGGGTTCCAAGAGGAGAAAACCAAAGTTTATACTTACGACCATTTTTATTTAGCAGCTCTGAATTTGTTGCAGCAAGACCTTCAGAAGAATACACATTTGCAATTGTAACCAGCCCTGTAGGGGAGTTGTACTCTAAGCCTGTTAAGGTGAAAATCGAACAGTCATTCACAAGAGCAGCTTCAGGGGGAGTGGGTTACGCGAAAGCTGCAGGTAATTATGGAGCATCATTTCTTGCTACACATAATGCCGTCAAAGAGGGTTTTAATCAAGTATTGTGGACAGATCATGCTGAACACAATTACCTAGAGGAAGCAGGGACTATGAATGTTACATTCGTAATTAATGGAAAACTGATTACACCTATACTTTCAGATAGGATTTTAGCTGGAATCACCAGAGATTCGATTTTAATATTAGCTAAAGAATGGAATATCGCTGTTGAGGAAAGACGGATTAAAGTAGATGAACTCATTGCTGCGCTAAAAAATGGAACTTTAAATGAAGCTTTTGGGATGGGAACTGCAGCTGTTGTAAGTCAAATAAATGGAATTGGATTTAATGATGAAATATTTCCCGTTCCAGTCCCAAAAAATGGAATTGCTCTACGCATGAAAGAGGCCTTATCTTCAATCCGATACGGAGAATCTGAAGATAAATTCAACTGGATGCATCACGTTAAAAGTTGACAACTTCTTACTGACAATACTTTTGGATCAAAGCATACTTTCTACTTAAGTACTAAGGAAACACCATAGTCGATATTCTGACATAAAGCTAATGGATCTTGAGCCCTCCAAGAGGTTAAAATAAATCGCTTTCCAAACCATAAATGATTGCTCAATCTGGTATTGATTAATTCTTGCTCAATTTGATCACGGACATTTAGGAGGACTATCCAACCATCAGTTACTTCCTGAGACCATTCTTCATAATAATCATCCTGATATCCATGAAAATTTAGGAGATTATCACATATTAATAGAAACTTGTTTATTTCTTGATCAAGCAGGGAGTCAATAAGACTTCTTTTGAATTCCATTATATCATTATTAATGGCATCATTCCATTCACCTAAAAGCTCAACTACAGCATAACCTTGAGAGTAATCCACGTAAATTAATTTCACAAAAAGAGTCTCGCATCCAATAAAGTCCCATTCGGGATGAATAACAAAATCATACATACGATGGTAATACCCATTATCTGGCGCACCCTGATTGTCATAAAAAGGACTGTGGGGATCATCAGAGCTTATGTAATATTTTCGCCAACCAGAATGTGGTACTAATTCATGCATAAAATAAACTAAGAGACAAAAATCGTGTTCTTATACAAATGACAAAAAAAATATTACTCACAGGAGGAACTGGAATGATAGGCTCAGAAATAATGAGAAAACTATTGTTACAAGGTCATAAAGTTCGCAATTTAAGCACTAAAAAATCTTCTGACTCTAATACTTTTTTTTGGAGTCCAAAAAAAAATGAAATAGACTTAGATGCCCTAGAAGGAATTGATACAATAATTCATTTAGCAGGAGCTTCAATTTCTAAGCGATGGACTAAGAGTTATAAAAAAGAAATTCTATTCAGCCGTATACAGAGCACCAAAACATTGTTTAGTGCCATCTCCTCGCTACCCATGGATTTGAGGCCAAAAAGTCTTATTTGCGCTTCTGCAGTTGGCTTATACCCCAATGATAAAGACAAAATTTACGATGAAAATGATTCTGGCGGAGATGACTTTTTAGCGACAGTTGTAAATAAATGGGAAAAAGAAATATTTAAATCAGAAAGTCTAGGCTTAAGAGTTTGTTGCCTGCGAATTGGTATCGTCCTCGGCAAAAACGGAGGTATTCTTGGCACATTACTTCCATTTTTTAAATTAGGCCTAGGAAGTCCCCTTGGTGATGGAAAACAATGGATGCCATGGATTCATATTTCTGATTTAGCATTTCAATTTTTATTCTTAGTAGATAATGCAAAACACAAAGGAATTTTCTTAGGAGTTGGAGTTAAGAGTGTTACAAATATGGAATTCAGCCAAACATTAGCCAGCAAAATAAATAGCCCATACTTCCTTCCTTCTATTCCAGCTTTTCTACTTTATTCTGTGTTGGGATCTATGGCTGAATTAGCATTAATGAGCACAAGATGTTCTTCTCTTTTCTGGGAAAATGTCGATTTCAAATACAAATATGAAGATTTGAGTAGCGCCCTAGATGATATTTTGAAAAGTTGATGTAATATCTGATTTAAAAACCATCTCTCCCGAAGAATTGTTTTTCAAATAGATTTGTATAAAAACCTCCGGCTTTTAGAAGATCTTCGTGATTACCAATCTCAACTAATTTCCCTTTATCTAGAACAATAATTTGATCAGCATTTAATACAGTAGCTAGGCGGTGAGCAACAACAATTGAGGTTCTCCCTCTAGTCAAACTTCTCGTTGCTTGTTGAATCCATTTCTCCGCCTGCGAGTCAATACTAGATGTTGCTTCATCGAGAATTAAAAGTGCAGGATCTCTCAAATATGCTCTTAAAAATGCTAACAATTGACGCTGCCCCGTACTCAACATACCTCCTCTTTCTTTAACATCATAATCAAGACCACCAGGCAAGGAAATCAAAAACTCTTTTATACCCATACTTTCTGCAGCATCCCAGATTATATCGTCTGATATTTTACGATGAAGTGTAACGTTATTCCTGACACTATCAGAGAACAGAAATACATCTTGCTGGACTAAAGAAATATTTGTTCGAAGGGATTCTAAAGACCATTTATCTAATTCGATTCCGTCAAGACTGATTTTACCATGTTGAATTGGATAATACCCAAGTAGCAAATGAACTAGAGTACTTTTCCCACTTCCAGTAGCTCCGACTAATGCGCATGTCTGACCCTCTGGTATGATAAAATTTATATTGTTCAAAACCACTTCTTTTTGAGAGTAAGAAAAAGAAAGATTAGTCACTTCAACATTTCCCTGGACATTTTCTTTGCTAAATTCTCCTGAAACTTCAGGCAGAGAATTGTCATTAATCAATTTCAAAACACGTTCACTTGCCACCATGCCCATCTGTAACGTATTGAATCTATCTGCTAATTGTCTTAATGGGCGATATAAAAGGTTAATAAAGACAATTAACGCTGTTAAGTCCCCGATAGTGACATCTCCTCCGCTTGAAGCTTTGAGGCCACCGTACCAAATAGCTAATCCAATACTTAAGGCAGACAACATATCAATAAAAGGCAGAAAAAGTGAAAAATACCAAATACCTCTAATATTTGCATCTCGATGTTTGGCATTAATGATTTTAAATCTATCCGCTTCAATTTTTTCTCTAGTAAACAGTTGAACCACAGACATTCCGGTTAGTCGTTCCTGAACAAATGAATTAAGTGAAGCTACCTCATTCCTTACATCTGTAAAAACAGCTTTGATATTACGTTGAAACCATCTTGTAGCAATATATAGTAGAGGGATTACACTTAAGGAAATAATAACCAACGATGGATCAAATAGGAAAAACATGACACTAATCATGACTATTATTTTAAATAAATCTCCAAAAATCACTAATAAACCATTTGAAAATATTTCCGACATAGTCTCAACATCGCTTACTGTCCTCGTAACTAAAGTTCCAATAGGTGTTTTATCAAAAAATGGAATCCTAAAATTTAATAAATGCCCAAATAATTTAATACGAATATCCTTTATTACACGAGCTCCAAGATCATTAGTGGAATAGATGAAAATAAATTGTCCAATTGCCTCAAGAAATAAAGCCAAGAAAAGTAAAGCCATTGCATACCACAACGTTACAAGGTCACCACCTTCCATTACAGCGCTATCGACACCATCACGAATCAAAATAGGACGAACTGTAGCAAGGAGACCTAGCAATATCGAAAGAATTAATGAAATAAATGTTTGCCCCTTATAAGGTTTAGCATAGGCAATGACCATGGATAAAACATTCCAATCAAATGCCTTCCCGGAGACAGAACTACTAGTATTTGGCGACTTCACGCTCATTAAAAGGAGATTTTGGGTATGAAACACCCATGAATATTAAACCGTTTGCTGGAGCAGAGTTACCTGATTCGGCTCTTTCACCTCCTAAAAGAAGAGATTCCCAGTCACTAAAATTTCTATGTCCATTTGCAGTTTCAACCATAGTACCTACTAAGGAACGAACCATATTTCTCAAGAAACGATTAGCCTTAATTTGAAAAGTAAGATTGTCATCTTGTTGAACCCAAGTTGCATGTCGTATTTGACAAATCATATTTGTATTATCGCTTCCTGATCGAGCAAATGCAGAAAAGTCTTTTGCCTTTAATAAAGATGCAGCGCATTTATGAAGTAAAGAGTAATCCATATCTCTTCGATAATCCCAAATCATGTCATTTCCAAAAGCAAATTTTCGATGTCGTATGGAATAACTATAAGCTCGAGACACAGCACTAAATCGAGCATGAAAGGTGCTATTAACTTTTATAATTTCATAGATCGATATTTTATTTGGTAAAAATCGATTTAATCGAGAAACTATCTCAACAGGATCTATAATTTTAGAAGAATCAAAATGCGCCACATAGTTTAAAGCATGAACACCAGTATCAGTTCTCCCGGCGCCTACTATCTTTACATCTTCTCTGAGAAGAGATTTTAATGCTATGTTTAGCTCACCTTGAACAGTTTTTTGTTCAGGTTGAAACTGCCAACCACTAAATGGTGAACCATGAAAAGCCAAGCGCATGGCATAACGATATGATTGAGAATTTTGCATAATTATGAAGAACAAAGGTACATCGTTAAGTATTCTATTACTTTCCGACACTCATGGCTTTATTGATGACGACATTTTAAAATATGCTAGAGATGCGGACGAAGTATGGCATGCTGGCGATATCGGGGACTTAACCGTGATAGACTCTTTAAAAAAGATAAAGCCTCTTTATATGGTTCATGGCAATATTGATAGCGGAATTATAAGAAGGGAAGTCCCTGCAGAGCAATATTTTGAAAGACTTGGTGTGAAAATATTCATTATTCACATAGGAGGTTATGCCGGACGAATCCCTAAGAGTCTTCGTGAAAAAATCAATTCTAGGCCAACTGATTTGCTGATATGTGGACACTCGCATATACTTCGTGCTGGTCACGAACCTAGTGGACTTCTATGTCTAAACCCAGGAGCGGCAGGACACCATGGATTCCATAGGACTCGCACAATGATGCGCTTTGAAATAAGTGATAATAAGGTTAAAAACCTGTCTGTTATTGAACTCGGAAAAAGGGGTGTGTTTACTTAGAACGAAACCGATCTGCTGAATTAACATTTTTCTCGTCTTTCTGTATCGAACGGTTTGCCAATGCCATAAAAACAACAGCCATTAAAGGAGCTGAAAGGATAATGAAATTATTATTAGGAATCTCATTTCCCGAAAGTTGAAAAATTGGATAGATAATTAATCCTTCAAGAAAAAAAGCGATAATAATAACAATACGATTAATAATAAACTGTCTTTTCCTAAATCGAAAATAAGTAATATTGGCAAAAAGAAGAGCTACTCCGAGCCCAGCAACTAATGCTTCTGTGTTACTTGGATCATAAACTCCTATTGAGAAAAAAGCCATTGCCCCAAGGAGCATGTAAATTGTTTGAATTCTTTGCCACATAATACATTGCAATTTCGGATTTTTTTGTACTATTGCAACACTACTAGTGTAAAAACTTTCCACACTGAAAAAATTAAGTGTGAATAAAAATTTCTCAGAATACAGTACTCCAAAATTTTTATGGCTACAAATCAAGATATAGAGGGTCTAAAATTACCCGAACTCAAACAAATAGGTGAAACTCTTGGCATATCGAAGGTTAGATCTATGCGAAAGCCTGAACTAGTAAATGCAATTAAAGCATTTCAAGTAAACAAGGGAAACAATGAAGTCAAACATGACCCCCTAAAACCTCTAATAAAAGAAAAAGTTTTAGTTAAGACTAAAATTGATAAATCTGGTAACTCAGAAATGATCAATAAGGGAGTATCCGAAAATGATGAAAGCGCTTCAAAAGAGGAGCATGCTGGAAATATAGGGCTCCATCAACAAGTTACTGACTCAAATGACAAGCTAGTCCGACCTGCACGAAAAAACACGAATAGAAAACCAGATCATATTCATCGAACTGAGCGTCCTGAAAGACTTCCAAGATCCGAACATGCTGAACGAACTCCGAGGCCAGATCGTTCAGAAAGAAACCCAAGAATAGAGCGCCCTGAAAGAATCCAAAGACCAGAGCGCAGGGAATACGAATTCGAAGGAATTATACCGACAGAGGGAGTGGTAGAAATGATGCCAGATAATTTTGCATTTTTAAGATCTTCAGACTATAATTACCTGAACTCGCCTGATGATGTTTATATATCGGTTCAACAAGTCAAACAATTTGGACTCAAGACCGGAGATACCGTTCGCGGTGAAGTTCGTCCACCAAGAGAAGGGGAAAAGTTTTTTCCGCTAACACGAGTTGTCTCAATAAATGGCCGTGAGCCCGATTTCATTAGAGACAGGGTTTCATTTGAGCATTTAACACCTCTATTCCCAGAAGAAAAGTTTACTCTAACCGGTCGAAAAAGCACTCTTTCCACAAGAGTAATTGATCTTTTTTCACCAATTGGAAAAGGACAACGAGGATTAATAGTTGCTCAACCTAAAACTGGAAAAACAACGTTGCTTAAAGAAGTTGCTAATGCAATTGCAGCAAATCATCCTGAAGCTTATATGATTATACTTCTCATTGATGAGAGACCTGAAGAAGTTACAGATATGGCCAGAAATGTGAATGCGGAAGTCGTTGCCTCTACTTTTGACGAGCCTGCTGAGCGTCACGTTAGGGTGGCGAATATTGTTCTAGAAAAAGCAAAGAGACTAGTAGAATGCGGACATGATGTTATCATATTATTGGATTCAATAACGAGGCTAGCGAGAGCCTACAATACTGTTAGTCCGGCATCAGGGAAAGTTTTATCTGGGGGGGTCGATGCAAATGCGTTACATCGTCCGAAAAGATTTTTTGGAGCAGCTCGAAATATTGAAAATGGTGGATCCTTAACGATACTTGCCACTGCATTAATCGAGACAGGATCAAAAATGGATGAAGTCATCTATGAAGAGTTTAAAGGAACTGGAAATATGGAAATGCAACTCGATAGAAAAATTTCTAATCGAAGAATATACCCTGCTATTGATCTGATTGCGTCGGGTACTAGAAAAGAAGATCTTTTACTATCTAGTGAAATCCTTTCTAGAATGTATATTCTCAGAAGACACCTAGCTGATATGACTCCTGTTGAAGCGATGCAATTTTTACATGATAGAATGAGTAAAACCATAAATAATGAGGAATTCTTAATATCAATGAATTCATAGCTCAGTAATCTCGTTTTCCTTTTTATTAAATTAAAATCTCAATTTATTTTTTTTTAATTTAGCGCTATAGATTGTATTCAAAATTTTACCTTTAGACTAGATGCTACCTAAAATTTTCTTGAATTCTCGGGAAAGTAATATTACACTAAATAGAATTTGTTGTCAACTCAATGAAAAGCATTACCCTTGGAACAATAGCGTGATTGTAGGGCTACAGCCCCGCGGGGCAGAACTCGCAAATGTGATTCTTAAAAGATTAAAAAATGATTTCCTAATAAATGATATACCTTTTGGACTCCTAGATAGTACTTTTCATCGCGATGACTTTAGAAGGCGCAAACAACCAATTATTGCCAAACCAAATAAAATGCCAATTCTAATCGAAGGAAAGCGTTTAATCCTTGTTGACGATGTTTTGTACACTGGCAGATCAGTTCGAGCAGCATTAGATGCACTAGGCGACTACGGCAGGCCATTAAAAATTGAGCTTTGTGTTTTAATTGATCGTAGATTTTCACGTGAGCTTCCAATCCAACCAGATTATTCTGGCCATCGAGTAGATGCAATAGCTGATGAACGTGTCACCTTAGATTGGTCTGATAATGACTCACCAGAAGTATTGATTGAAAATCCTCCCCATGCTTCAGAGCTCTAATCTAAGCACAACTAATCTATTAGGAATTAAGGATCTGACTCCTCAAGATATCAATTTAATTTTCAGCTGGACCAAACAGTTCAAGGAAGTCATTAACCGTCCAATAAAAAAAGTTCCCTCACTTCGCGATATAACTATAGCCAACCTCTTTTTTGAGAATTCCACGAGAACAAGATTAAGTTTCGAACTTGCAGAAAAACGTCTCTCTGCTGATGTGATAAATTTTTCTGCTTCAAGTTCTTCATTAAATAAAGGTGAATCACTTGTCGATACTGTAAATAACATTCTTGCTATGCAAGTAGATTTTATTGTTTTACGACACCCGGAGCCTGGCGCTGCCAAATTTATAAGTCAACGTGTTAATGCTCAAATTATTAATGCTGGTGATGGCACGCATGAACATCCGACACAGGCTCTATTAGATGCGTTTTCAATTCAAGAAAAGTTTAAAGATTTAAAGAATAAGCGGATAGTAATTGTAGGAGACATTTTGCATTCACGAGTCGCAATAAGCAATATTTTTTGTCTACAAAAACTAGGAGCACAAGTTGCTTTGTGTGCCCCCCTTTCGCTATTGCCAAGAAATATCCATTCTCTTGGAGTCGAAGTAATAACTAATATTAATGAGGCTTTAGAATGGGCAGACGTAGCGAATATACTTCGAGTTCAACACGAAAGGATGGATAAATCATATTTTCCTTCTATCCGTGAATATCAATTGAGGTACGGCATAACAATGGAGAGATTGGAGACATTAAATAACATCCCCTTGATAATGCATCCCGGACCAATAAATAGAGGTGTCGAAATATCTTCTGAAGTAGCAGACTCAAAATATTCTTTAATTCTGAATCAAGTTGAAAATGGAGTAGCCGTGAGAATGGCCGTACTCTATTTATTAGCTTCACAAGGTCATAATTCATAATAGCTATGTCTTATAAAGTTGAAATAAAATCAAGCCACTTATATATCAACTTTGGTGAAGATGCATATACCCCTCAAGATCTAGAAGAGTTAAAAATTATTCTTTCAAAGCATAACAAAAGGCATATCATTTTAAATTTATTAATGGTGGAAGAACTTAATAATATTAATTTTTTGAAAAATTATCAAATAGAAAAATTAGAGAATGATCTAAGCTTCATTATAATCATTCGAGAAAGTCTCATGACTCTTTTTGATGAAGACATGCCCCTTGTTCCCACATTACAAGAGGCAATTGACTTCTTCAATATGGATGAAATGCAAAGAAAGCTTATGAACGAATGAAAATTCTCATACTTTTATTATTATCGTCACAAATATCTTTTGCGCAAAATATTATTTCAGAACAACTGTCAGATGACATCAGAAATAATTCTCTCGAAATAGAAAAAACATATTTAAATTTAAATAATTATCCACTAAAAATTCAAATTAGTGGTTTTCAAGTAGAGATTATACTTGGAAAGTATAACATAATAAAAGAAACCGCAATAGGTAACCTCATTGGTTTTAATATTAACACTTCTTTAAATTCTCATTTCTCAACTGGCTTTTTTCTTCAAAATTTCAGAGAAAAAACAGAAAACGCTCAAGAAGTAATTTTAAGCAAAGATATGATGAATTATGGTGCCATTCATCTGATTTGGGCCTTATTTGGGGCAGATAGCAAGTGGGATCTAGGAGCGATGTCTGCTTATGGGTTTTCTTGGGGGGAATATCTCGAAACTTCGATTAATCAGAGGACTAAATTCAAAGTATTTCAGCCCGCATTTCGAGTCTTTGGACTAATAAGGCTTAATAAAGTATTCAAATCAGATTATTTATTACCCACTGAAATAACTTTTGGTCCTCAAATAATACTGGATAAACGTTCAGGAAAAGTCCGAAATAGTTGGACATTTAATACTAGCATCTCTATATAAAAAAAATCTATTTAGCATAAACAGTTCTCAGCATATGCTCTGATATCAAAACCTCCTAAATCTCCAGAAGACATGATTAAAAGATTACACTTCTCCGGAAGGTTATACAAAGTTTTTTGCATTTCATCTATACTTGTCAAGACTAAAGTTTCACTTCCAAATGCGGACTGAACTTCATCTTTCTTGAGCTCTGGAAGATTTTTATGGGCAACAGATTTTGGATCAAAAAAGACTATGGCTTTGTCTAGGCCATCAAGAGAATCTTTGTAACCTGATATAAATTCTGAATTTAAACTACTAAAAGTGTGTAACTCTAGGAGTCCAATGGTGACCTCATCTATATAAGTTTCACAATATGCTTCTACCGTAGCTCTTACTTTACTTGGAGCATGAGCAAAGTCTAGGTGAATAATTCTTTTCGTTCCGGACTTTAAAACTTCTAGACGGCTTTTAGCTCCTTTAAAACTAGTTAACGCATCATAAAAATCTTCAGCCTGAACTCCCATCTCTTGAGCAAGCCATCTAGCGCCTTCAGCATTGCTCAGATTATGCTTCCCTATAAAACTCAGAGGCAAGTCACCCTGAGGAGTGATCCATATCCAACGGCCATTTTGTATTCGATATTTAGGCATATGATAAGGTATTTTGCGAATTGGACTATTGTCTTCAATCACTATTTTTTCTAAATCCTTATCATCTTCATTATAAATAAGCGTACCCCCTGGTTCCATACTTTTTAAAAAACCCTCAAATGCTAATCGATAATCATCAATAGTAGGAAACACATTAATATGGTCCCATGCTATTCCTGTTAAAATCGCAACATTTGCTCTATACAAATGAAATTTAGGGCGTAAATCAATTGGAGATGATAAGTATTCATCACCCTCAAAAACAGCCCACTCAGAGTCGTTAGAAAGCCTAACCATAGTGTTATAACCATCCAACTGGGCACCTACCATAAAATCCACATCTACATTGGATAAGCGGAGAGAATGCAATAACATTGAAGTTGTAGATGTCTTACCATGACTTCCACCAATTACAACCCTAGTTTTTGCTTTTGATGATTCGAAAAGGAACTCAGGGTATGAAAATATATTTAATCCTAATTTTTGGGCTCTAATAAGTTCAGGATTCTCTTTTTTTGCATGCATCCCTATAATTATAGCATCAATATTATTATTTATTTTTTCAACAAACCAGCCTTCGCTTTGAGGCAATAAGCCCGCCATTCTTAATCTAGTTTTTGAAGGTTCAAAAATAGCATCATCACTTCCAGTTATTAACGTATCACCTCGCTCATGAAGAGCCAATGCAAGATTATGCATAGCACTTCCACCGATAGCGATAAAATGAATATTCATTTTAGGATCCAACTTAAAGTTGAATCTCATAGGAGGTTAAAATATTTGTTGATAGTGCCTGTGCTAATTGGAAATCAATTGGATCTCCAGAGTCACATTCGATATTATCGATAATTGTTGGGTCTAATCCAAGAAGTAATTTATCGATACTCCAAACAATATTGATATTAACATCCATATTTGGAACAACATTAAAAGATGTTGGCTTATTCCACCAAATGTCTAATACTTCATCAGAGACTCTATAAGTAAATGGAATATTTGGCTGGACACTTGCCGTATCTCCTAATTCTTTATATAAACCATTTATATACAAAGAGTTATAACCTTCACCTAAACCTCTATGAAGCCCTGAATTTGTCATAGGGTGACCCTTAGGCCATTTTTCGTAATCACCAGTAATAGATGAATCAATGCCCATTTTAAAGTGATGCACACCTTGATATACCCCTTTATCGAGCTTAAAAAGCCTGGATGCAGTACCATATTTTAAAGAAGCTACATTTGGATCAAAAGAGTATCCTATTGTATCCATACCTACCGGCGTGACAGTGTCCGTTAAATGATCAGTAAAAAAATATCCCCCAAAAGCAATTGAAACATCCTTAAAAATAATCTGTGCATTTCCTAAATTGAAGACCTTTGAAGTATCAATAACTTCATCATTATAATAGAAAAAGTGATTTAAAACTACGTTACGTGTATCAAAAGTTGAATCCTCGGGTAAAACTTCATCAGTGCAACTTAGAGTAGCTCCTGTGATTAAAAGAAAAAATATAATCTGTTTCATTCTTGAGTTATTTTATTGGGCACATTAAATTTACGAAAAGCTTTATAGTTTGGAGCCTGTTCAATTTCATCCATGATTTTATCCATAATCTGCTGATTATTATCTTCAGGACTAAAAACTAAAGGTTTTTTAAATTCAATATTTAATTCTGTCCCACGCTTCTTAGTTCGGAGACCCTTTTTATCGAATGCACGCCTAAAACCATTAATAACAACTGGCACTACTATTGGATTTAGTTCTTTGATGAGGTGAGCCGTACCACGCCGCCCTTTAATAAATGGTTTCGTTGACCCTTGAGGAAAAGTTATTACCCAACCTAAACGAATAGCACTTTTAATGTTTTTTATGTCCTTTTGATCAGCGTTCCGTTTTACATTAATCCCTGCTTCTCTCCATGTTCTCTTTATTGATACTGACCCAGCCAAAGCAAGTAGACGAGGCAAAATTCCCGATTTCATAGTTTCCTTGGCAGCAATAAAAAATACATTGAGTTTTGGAAGAGCTAATGGCCAAAATTTATCGGATCGATCATGAATTTTATTCTTAACATGGCAAAAAACTAAAATAAGTGCTGCAGCATCCATAAAATATGTCTGGTGATTACTTACAAAAAGAACATTTTTTGAAGGTAGTTTTTTTAAATTAAAACCACCTTTAATCTTTAATTTATTTATATAATTACATCTATACCAGACGATTATGCCAAATAAAAAGATAACAATGCGCTTTGCCCAGATAGGGTAACCGAATGGGTCTCGATAAGGTATTTTTGTTTTCTTCACGGTAGTGTCGACAAAAGTACATAACCTTGCACCATGGAAAAACGTAAATGGCTGCATGCGACTATGACTATGATGGATCCTCACTCAGAAGACCTTTGGGATGCATTTCGAAAGAAAAATGTCAAAGCGACACCTGAAGAGTGGGTCCGACAAGATGCCTTGAGGCGTCTAATAATAGATGGAAAATATCCGAAAGAATCAATTTCAGTTGAAAAAGGAATTAAAGTAAATGATTTGCTCCGCAGATATGACATAGCAGTCTATTCTGATAGTAAACTATGGATGTTAATAGAATGTAAAGCTGATTCGATAAAACTTGATGACAAAGCTTGTGACCAATGGATGAGATACAATACTGCACTTCAAGCACCATGGGGTGCACTAACAAATGGTAAAACTTGGCGTATATTTCATTCTAATGGAAATGAAGTGGATGCTAAATTGCCGGTATTTGGTATCTTAAATATTTAAATTTCCCAATGAACTCGTCACTACATGCTCTATCCCCATTAGACGGCCGATATAAAAGTCATACTAAATGCCTTTCACCATATTTTTCAGAGTTTGGTTTAATCACATACAGAGTCCGAATTGAAGTTGAATACTTTCTAGCTTTGGCCGATTCTGGCATTTCCGGGCTTAAAAAATTAAGTGATGATGATAGAAAAAAAATAAGAAAAATTGTTGAGGATTTTTCCGAAAAAAATGCTTTACAAATAAAAGAAATTGAAAGAAAAACAAATCATGATGTAAAAGCTGTTGAATATTTCCTGAAAGAGGAATTCACAAAACATGGGCTTGAAAAACAATCAGAATTTATTCATTTTGGACTTACTTCTCAAGACATAAACAATACAGCAATACCTCTCTCTTTAAGAGAATTTCATGAAACCATTTTCATCCCAGAAATTTTTCAATTAATAAATACTCTCAAAGAGCAGTCCAATGAGTGGAGTGATATTGCATTATTGTCGAGAACACATGGCCAACCAGCATCACCTACCCGTTTAGGGAAAGAATGGGCTGTCTTCATTGTAAGACTAGAAGCTCAATTAGATTTACTAAAAAATGTGCCTTTTTCATCTAAATTTGGTGGAGCTACGGGTAATTTCAATGCTCATTTCGCAGCCTACCCTGATATTAATTGGCATGACTTTGCAGAGAGGTTCTGTACAAATTTTGGACTCACCAGGTCATATCCAACAACTCAAATTGAGCACTATGATAATCTTGCAGCATACTTTGACACTGTAAAACGAATTAACACAATTCTGATTGATCTTTCACGAGATATCTGGACCTATGTCAGCATGGATTATTTTAAACAACAAATCATCGATGGCGAAGTTGGCTCCTCCGCCATGCCTCATAAAGTTAATCCAATAGATTTTGAAAATGCTGAGGGCAACCTTGGTATCGCCAATAGTTTTTTGCAGCATTTATCTCTGAAACTACCTATTTCTAGACTTCAAAGAGACCTAACAGACTCCACTGTACTAAGAAACATCGGAGTTCCTTTCGGGCACGTTTTAATTGCATTGAACAATCTCCAAAAAGGTTTAAAGAAACTCATTGTTAATAAAGAAAAAATTGGTCAAGACTTAGATAATAATTGGGCAGTTGTCGCAGAAGCAATTCAGACCATTCTGAGAAGAGAAGGCTATCCAAAACCATACGAGGCGTTAAAAGACTTAACAAGAACAAATAAAGGAATTAACAAAGAAACCATTTCTAGTTTTATTGATAACCTGAAAGTTCCTCAGAGAGTAAAAGATGAACTAAACTTAATCTCTCCTCATAATTTTATTGGAAAATGATCGATGTTATAGATCTCGTTACTTATAAATAACTGATTATCTCGTCAGCAATAGCTAATGAAGCCGTAGCCGCTGGAGACGGAGCATTTAAAACATGAATTCCAATTTGACCTTTTTTTATAACGAAGTCATCAACCAGGTTACCTTTCTTATCTAATGCCTGAGCTCTTATACCAGATCTACCTCGCACCAAATCGGAAGCCTCTAAATTTGGCATAATTTTACGAAGCTCAGCCAAATATTTATTTTTTAAAAATGCTAACTCATACTCTTTGAGTCCAAAACGCCAATTTGTTGCAAATAACCTCCTTGTCCCCTCAAAGCTCAAAGAACTCCATGAATCTCTCAGATTAAATGACGTCCTATTGTAACCTTCACGAGAAAAAGAAAAAACTGCATTGGGACCGCACTCCGCAGATCCGTCAATCATTCTAGTGAAGTGAACACCTAAAAATGGAAAATCAGGGTTAGGGACAGGATAAATAAGGTTTTTAACCTTATACCTTGATTCATTTTTCAATTGATAATAGTCTCCTCGAAATGGCACTATCTGGATATCCTCAGTAAGACCATCTAATTTGGCTAAACGATCACTTTGCAGGCCTGCACAAAAAATTATTTTTTCCGAATAAACATTCTCATCATTTGATAACCTAATAAATGGTTTACTAGAAGTAGTCCCCATATCCACGACCTTGGCATTTGTTCGGAAGGAACCTTTACTCTCTACTGCTATAGCAATGAGCCTTTTTGTCATTCCAACATAATCTACTATCCCGGTCTGAGGAACGTAAAGTGCTGTTGTGGAAAGAATATATGGTTCCATTTTTTTTACTTCACTTCTATCAACAAAACGAATACCCTCTAGACCATTTTCTAAACCTCTTTTTGCTATTGACTCTAATTTTTTTAATTCTAATTCATTCTTTGGAACGACTAATTTTCCACAAATTTCGTAATCAATACTTTCTTCATAACAAAATTTTAAAAGTTGATGATATCCATTTATGCATGTTTTTGCCTTGAGTGATCCTGGAGTATAATAAAGCCCAGAGTGAATAACACCAGAATTTCTTCCTGTTTGATGCAGCGATGATTGAGGTTCTTTCTCTACGACCAGAACTGTTGCCTTCGGGAATTTAATCCTCAACTTATAAGCAGTTGAAGCGCCGACAATTCCGCCTCCCACAACGATGTAATCAAATATCTTGAATTTCACTTTTTAGACAAAAAATATTTTTTTATATGACTTATAATTTTTACTTTGAATCAATGAGTAAAAACCCTGCTGATATTGAAACCCAAAAAAATATCACCATTTGCCCAACTACCAGGATTTTGAGTTATCCATTGATTATCGGCCATCAATCGAGAATTAGTGAGATGAAACTGAAATACATGACCACCAGTTTCAATATCAACTCCAAAACTTAAAGAGTTAAAAGTATTGACAGGCTGATCCTTTCTTAGCATAATCTCCGAAGTTAAGGCCATTCGATTAGTCAGTTTGTATCTTCCGCCAAAACCTAGAACAAACAAGTCATTCTTGTCATGAACAGAAGGCACGAGATTATAATGAACTAAAGTTGGCACGAGTTCTAGAGAAAGGTATTTATTTATTTTTCTCGCAATAATTATTTGATTAGTATAAGCTAACCTATCGGAAAGGTCATGATCGATACCATCAGAGTATGGAGTAGTGACGATTGTCGCTGAACCATAGTAGGCCATAGAAATTGGGGAATCAACACATTTTGAACATTTAGATCTATTTGACTGACGTATCAGTCTGATTTTCGTAAAAATATCATATGTTTTTGCACCTGATGAACGACCGGCTCCAACATTCAGCCAAGATTTTGGAGAGTAGCTGTATTCAAAGCGGATTTGAGCCATGTCCATCCCAAAAAGATTGTACAACGGCCTATCATTTAAAGCTCCAAATCTATGTCCAACAATAAATTGACCTATACCCTCACCAGGTAATTCTATTGACTGCATATTTATAACCCTAGTGCCTTTGAAAGTAGCAAAAACATATGATTTTGACGGACTCGAATCTATGGCATTTAATTCCGCTAAAAGATCATCTTGAGCACTTACTATAAGGGGTAAAAAAACTAAAATAAGGATATAATATTTATGCATTAGATATAATCTATTGTATTAAAAATTTTGATTCAACGGAGACTTTAATTTCTTCGGCAATCCTTGTAAACATAAGTTTCGGTATTCTAATTCCAAAGTCCTCCAATTTTACAAGAAAATCTGTTTTGAGTGAAACAGACAGATCCTCTAAAATATTCAACTCAATTGGAACAGATATTACTTGTTCTACTCCATGCATTTTCAATTTCCCCTTTACTGACAAATTGTATATCCCCATTTTTGAAAAATTCACGTCACCTGAAAGACTACCAATCAAAGTAGCTTTTGGAAATTTTTCTGACTCAATATAGTTTTCATTAAAATGCTCTTGCATTAATGCGTTTTTAAAAGTCAGTGACTGAATATTTAGAATATAGGCTACCTCTTTTGTGTCAGTACTTAAAATGGCCAAGCCATCATTTAAGGAAGCATCTATATCTTCAATTGGCGTATAGGAATAAATATGAACATAACTTTTTTTACTAATCATTTTCTGCGAAAATAAAGTTGAAAATGACAATAAAAAGACGATTAAAACAAATATTTTTTTCATAAAAATTTAATTTTTAGGAGCACCATTTGCAATCCACATATTGATCTTATCGATCGCACAAGAATCTAAGATAGCATTAGGAGGCATTTTTAAAGGATCAGTAATAGGTTTGTTTACTCGGATTGAAAACCCTCCTTGCATAACAGAAGCTCTGACAACTTCATATCTATCTAAAACTAAACCTGCAGCAGGTGATGATCCTTGGTGACAACCAATACAAAATTGATCAACTAGTGGCTTCACATCAGAGGTCCACGAAACATCCGTCAAATCACATTCAGATTGCCTATACTTCCTATCTGCATTATCATAATGGCACCCCGTATTCAGAACAATGAATAAAAAGAATACACCGTAAATCTTTTTGCTTGTTGAACATCTCATGTTTACCAAACGTTTCATACTAATCTAAGTTCTTGTTGGAATAATAAAATTTATTAATGCCAAACCACAAAAACATTGCGATTAAAAAAAAGACAGAGAGAACTAATGGTGATAATCGAAGGTCACCTGTTACCGTTTCCACCCACCCCACAGAAACCATCCCAAGAACAGTAGCTAGTTTTTCAGCAATATCAAAAAAACTAAAATAGGTCACATGTTCATCTTCTGATGGTAACATTTTAGAGAATGTGGAACGACCCAATGATTGCAAACCACCCATTACTAAACCCACCGATGCTCCTAGAAGATAAAACTGAAATTCTGAATTTACAAAAAAAGCAAGGAGACATATAACTACCCAAAGACCCGAGGCTAAAATCAAACTTCTGATGTTTCCAAACTGATAAGAAAGTTTAGCAAAAAGCCATGAACCTAGAATAGCAACAAATTGAATTAGTAGAATAGTTAATATTAAAGAACTTGATTCAAGTCCGAGGACTTTGGTGCCAAATAAAGAAGCAATAAGTATTACAGTTTGAACTCCAGCAGAGGCAAAGAAAAAACCCATTAAAAACCTATTCAATCCTTTAATTTTATTGAATTCTTTCAAAACCAAAAATAGACGCACATAACTTTCTTTGATATAGCCTTTATTTTTTTTCATCAAAATCGAAACACCTGAAGGAAGCCGATACAAGGCAAATTCTCCCCAAGAAAGCCACCATATACCAACAAAAACAAAACTCAGTCTTGTAATAGTGGCCACATCATTAATCCCTAACCATTCGGGATTTTGAATAAATGCTAACGAAGCTATCAATACTAAAGAACTACCCAAATATCCGAGAGCAAAACCTCTCGCACTTAGGGAATCTTGATCCTCTCGTTTCGCTATTTCTGGCAGATAAGAATTATAAAAAACTAAACTCCCACTGAAACATAATGAAGCTAAATATGGAGATAAAAGCCCCCACCACATTGTATTTTCAGTAAAGAAAAACATGCCAGCACATGCAATTGAACCACAATAAATAAAGACACGCATAAATGACTTTTTCTTACCTGAGACTTCGGATAAGGCACTCAGATAAGGAGTGATTAAACTAATTGTTAAAAATGCGGCAGCCACAACAAATGTGTATGCAGCAGTTGTCGATATAGTGCCGCCGAAAAAAGGAAAACTTATCTTTCCAGCACCATCCATTACTGCAGCAAAATAAATCGGGAAGATCGCAGTACTTATTACGAGGCTGTACGAAGAATTTGCCCAATCATACATTGCCCAACCCCATTGAATTCTCGAATCACTTGATGTTGCCATAAATGGAATTTCCTCCAAGATATAAAAAAGCTCCTTCGCTTGACCCTTTATAGATCAGTTTCTATTAAAATTTCAATAAAAAACTGGGACCAAAATTATTCTACTAATATATCCAAATAGTTTAAAAATACTTAAGAACACATTTTCTCACTAGGTGGCGAGAATTTCGTGAGATTAATCCCCTCGACAGCATTTTCATACTCCTCCATATTTGGAGTCCTACCAAGAATGGCAGCTAATACAACCACTGGTGTAGAAGCAAGCAGTGACTCTCCTTTTTTACGATTTGAATCGGCAACCACTCGTCCTTTGAATAAACGTGTGGAGGTAGCCATTACCGTATCTCCTTTTTCTGCCTTTTCTTGATTGCCCATGCAAAGGTTACAACCAGGTCGTTCGAGATACATCATATTTTTATATTCTGTTCGCGCAGTGCTTTTAGGTGCATCATCATTAAACTCAAAACCAGAATACTTTTTTAGAATATCCCAATCTCCTTCTTCTTTTAGTTCATCAATAATATTATATGTCGGCGCAGCTACTATCAAGGGTGCATTAAATTGAACCCTTCCTTTTTGGCCCTCCAAGTTCTTAAGCATTTGAGAAACTATTTTGAGATCTCCTTTATGAACCATGCAAGAACCAACAAAACCAAGATCCACATTTTTCTTTCCTTCATAAAAAGAAAGTGCTCTGATGACGTCATGAGTATAACGCTTAGAAATATCTTCATTGTGAACATCTGGATCAGCAATCATGGGTTGTCCAATTATATCTAAGTCCACTTCAAATTCCGCATAGTATTCAGCGTTTGAATCAGGAGTTAGCGCAGGCTTTTCTCCAGTCCTGATCTCGTAGATTCTTTTATCAGCTATATCAATAAGACCCTGAAGAACACGCTTTTTATTATCCATCCCCTTACTAATCATCATTCTTATTCTACTCTTAGAAATATTAAGAGACTCAATTAGGGTGTCATCTTGGGAAATACAGATAGATGCCTTTGCTTTCATTTCAGCCGTCCAATCTGTAAATGTAAAAGCTTGATCAGCAAGTAAAGTCCCTATATGGACCTCAATGATTCTTCCTTGAAATACATTCTCATCAAAACTCTGTAGCATTTGAGACTGGGTAGCATGCACCACATCTCTAAAATCCATGTAGCTCTTCATCTCACCTTTGAAAGTGACTTTTACAGATTCGGGGATTGGCATACTTGCTTCTCCTGTTGCAAGTGCGAGTGCTACAGTTCCTGAGTCAGCGCCAAAAGCAACTCCTTTAGACATTCTTGTGTGTGAGTCTCCGCCAATAATTATAGCCCAATCATTAGTAGTGATATCATTCAGAACCTTGTGAATCACATCAGTCATTGGAAAATATTTATTTTTAGGATCACGAGCGGTTATTAAACCAAAATCATTCATGAAACTCATCAATCTCGGGATGTTTTCTTGAGCTTTTTCATCCCAGACTGAAGCTGTATGACACCCTGATTGATATGCACCATCAACAATTGGTGAGATTGTTGTCGCTGCCATCATTTCTAATTCCTGAGAAGTCATTAGACCTGTTGTGTCTTGAGAACCAACTATATTAACCTCTACACGAACATCAGAACCTGCATTCAATAACTTCCCTGAAGTAATTCCAACAGCGTTTTTATTAAATATCTTTTCTACTGCAGTCAGCCCCCGACCTTCATGTGAAAACTCTTTTGATGAGGCAAATACTGCTGGAGTATCAATACCTAGGGTTTTTGAAGCAAATGCTTGGAGCTTTTTACCAAATACAATGGCGTATGAGCCACCAGCACGCATAAACTCTAATTTCTGAGGAGTGAATGCAGCAGAGATATCGCAGAGCTCCTTATCGCCGGTATATAATTTTTTCTTCTTCGTATTTATTGTGAGTAATGTTCCAGTTTCGACTGAAAAAACTTCTTCAAGAATAGGCTCACCATCTTTATCTAAGATTATATCTCCATTAATATCTTTTTTCTTTACCCAATTTTTAAGATCAAGACCAACACCTCCTGTCACATCTACAGTCGTTGAGAATATTGGAGAAATACCGTTTGTTCCTGCAACTATAGGCGCAAAATTAATAAATGGCACATATGGACTTGCTTGTTTCCCAATCCACAAAGCAACATTATTTACACCAGACATTCTTGAGGAACCAACTCCCATAGTGCCTTTCTCAGCAATCAATATCACTCGTTTATCAGGATGCTCATTTTGAAGAGACAAAAGTTCATTTTGTCTATCAGCATTGTGTTCAAACATACAATTACCGTGTAATTCCCTATCTGATCTAGAATGAGCATCACTGCCCGGTGAAAGTAAATCAGTGGAAATATCTCCGACCCCAGCTATATACGTTACAACTTTTATCTCTTCGGCTACATCCGGTAATTTAGTAAAAAATTCTGCCTGTGAATAGCTTTTAAGAATATCCTTAGCAATGACATTTCCATTGCTGTATGCTTTTTTTAGACGTTCAGTATCTGCATCATAAAGGAAAAATTGTGTTTTGAGAACTTTAGCTGCTTGTTTCGCAAGAGCCAAACTCTTACCAAGAGTTAAATCAATTAAAACTTCAACAGAAGGACCTCCTTTCATATGAGATAACAACTTAAAGGCCAATGAAGGAGTAATTTCTCCTAAGGAAAACTCACCAAGAATAATCTGCTTTAAAAAAGAGGCTTTGACGCCAGCTGCACTTGTAGTGCCAGGTAAAACATTAAAAATAAAAAAGTTTATAGATTTTTCTCGATTTGCGTTATCTAAGTCTTTGATACTAATAATGATATCGCGTAGTAATTCTGCGTCGTCAATTGGCTTTGGTTTAAGGCCTTGAACTTTTCGTATTTCAATCTCTTTGAGATAATGATTATAAATATTCATAAATAATATCTATTTGTTTTTTCACAATAAAATTAGACGAAGAATGAATTCTAAAGCAATTCAATTTACTCATTCCATATATTAAAGAATTTCTACTAAAAATGTCAATTAATATTGGTATTAAATGTTATGCGTCGGTTTTTTTACCGAATTTACAATGAAAATAGATTATTAGTCAATTAACTTAGAAATAAAACTAGTCTAGATGAATATTTTTTAAAGATCTATTAATTGACACCAACAATCCGCTCTACCCATACCCCATCTTTCGATTCTGCAACAACAATGAATAAATCACTTTTAAAAAAACTAATAGGCAAAGACCAATTGTTACCCAACCAATCGCCAGAGATTAAAAGCTGCCCTTTGGAATTATAGATGGATGTTTTCGCTAATGAACTATTTGACGGGCGAGATAACATTAACATTCCGCCACTTACAAATCCCATGTGACCATTTAAAAATTGCTCGCCAAGAGATATCCATAAATGGCCAGCATCAATTGAACTATCTAATTTAGATTGATATGCACAATCTTTAATTATTAATTTCTCTCCATTGGTGACCTCTATTCTTACCCAGCCATATAACAATGAATCATTTTTATTCAATCGTAAACCAATAAACCCTTCCCCATTATCTTTCCATTGTGAGTATGGATCTGAAACACTGTCAAATCGATATTCAATTGTTCCATAGTTTTCTGACGAAGACATCCCTTGCCAGGGGTTTGATGAATAGGAAATACTTTCGCCGATATCCAAGCGGTCAGCATAAAAGAAAAACCCACGCTGCGATCCACAAACAGCAGAACTAGAAGAATCAAATGGCAAAATAATAGAATGATCTATAAGCCCAGAAGTCCCTGTATCTCGATATTGAATAAATCTAAAATCAAGCACAGTATCATTATTAAGATCTAAATCAAAAAAGTCGCCATTGATTTCCAGGGTGGTATCCGGGAAGTCCCGATATACATATTGGGCTTGCACGGAAGTAATTGTAAGTACGAAAATTATGAAGGACGAATATATTTTTTTTAATTTCATGGTAATGCAAATTTGCAAAAGTCCTCGCAATCGAGCACTACCTTTACGAATTATATGAAAAAAATACGTCAGACCATACTATTTGAAGCTATAAGTATGGCAATTCAGGCACTTAGAGCTCAATTACTTAGGGCAGTGTTAACTGCTTTAATAATTGCAACAGGTATAACAGCTCTGGTTGGAATGTTGACCGCCACATCTGTTATGGAAAGCAGTATTTCAAATCAATTCACCACAATGGGAGCAAATACTTTCACGATTCAGCAGGGTGGAAGAACAATACAAATAGGTCGGAACGGAATAAAAGAAAAAAAACAATCCCAAATTCCTCTAAAAACAGCTATCAAATTAAAAAATAACTTAGCAGGAAAAGGACTTCTAGCAAGCGTAAGTGATAATCTACTGTCTACAGCTATAATTCGACATATCGACAAAGAGACTAATCCTAATGTACAAGTTCAAGCAGTTGATATAAATTTCCCTTCTGTCAATGGACTCGAAATTTCTGAAGGTCGATTTTTTTCTGGACTAGAGCAAAAAGAAGGAAGGTCTGTTGCAGTCCTTGCTCCAGACATCGTCAAACAGTTATTCCCTAACACTTCAGCAGTTGGAGAAAATATAAGAATTAATGGGAAACCTTATCGTGTTATCGGAATCACAAAAGCAAAGGGAAACAGTTCTTTCATGTCTAGTGACAACCTAGCATACCTACCTCTAATGTCAGGCCATAAAGATTTTGGATCACCTTCGTCATCATACGTGACCAATATTCTTTCTCCAAATCCGAAAATTATTGATGCGGCAATTAACGAAGCAATATCAACTATGAGGTCAATAAGAAAATTAGGCCCAGGGGAAGAAAATGATTTTAATATTAGACAAGCAGATAACTTGTCTTCCATCCTTCTAGAATCACTAAGTTCAATTGGTATTGGAGCTGCATTAATTGGCATCATAACACTCCTCGGAGCATCCATTTCTTTAATGAATATTATGCTCGTTTCAGTGACTGAACGCACAAGTGAAATTGGCACGCGAAAAGCTTTAGGAGCCAGTCAAAATTTTATCGTTATGCAGTTTTTAGCAGAGGCAATACTCATAAGTATCATTGGAGGATTCATAGGGGTATTTTTCGGCTTAATAGTAGGAAATGGATTGGCATTTGCTCTTGACACATCGGTTGTTTTGCCATTTAAATGGATTCTATTGGCATTTATTGTATCATTTTTTGTAGGCATAATATCTGGATGGTACCCTGCTCGTAAAGCAGCAAAACTTGACCCAATAGAAGCACTCCGATATGAATAAAAAAATTCACTCCGTATCTTCATCAGATTCTATTTGGAAATTCACCAAAGAAGGCTTCAGGCGCACACGTCAAGTAACATGGGCTTTTGCTCGAAGAGACCTTCAACTCCGATATATTCAAACAAGATTAGGGTGGTTTTGGTCTATTGGCCAACCCCTATTAGCTGCAATTTTAGTCCTATTTTTTTTTTCATGGATTATTGAAATTGAGGCACCATTTGGATTCAATTATTCAATTTATGCTTTTGCATGCCTACCGGCTTGGTTACTGGCCCAACACATAATAATGCAAGGCTCTCCTAGCCTAGTGCATAATCAACATATCATATCTAAAGTATCATTCCCACGCCAGTCACTTCCTCTAAGCAAGGCGCTAGTTGCCCTGGTCGATTATATGGTGGCCACAATACTCTACTTTTTATTTAGAGGGATTCAATCAGGCATATGGGATTTTTATTTCTTTAATTTTTTATTTTATTCATTTGCAACAATTTTAGCATCATTAGGAATAGCATATTGGATAGCTGCGATATCCATTCGCTTTCGTGACTGGCTTGCTATACTCCCATTGCTAATTCAAGGATTATTTCTACTTAGCCCTATCGTATACCCAACAGAAAAATATAGTAATGCACTTGGAGAATTTGAATGGATCTTATACTTAAATCCATTTGTAGCAATTGCTGACGGATTCAGATGGACATGGTTGGGCATAAATAGTTGGAGTGAATTACATTATATCTCTTTTTTAATGATTATTGTAATTTACTTTAGTGGCTATACTGCAATTAGATATTCCGAGAATAAAATGGTTGATACTTTATGAAACTCCCTTCAAATCTTGCTATTCAAACTGAAAAATTAGGAAAAAAGTATAAACTAAGAAGTTCAGAGTCTTGGGCATTAAAAAATATAAATCTAGATATCGAAACAGGAAGCGCTCTTGGCATCGTAGGTCCAAACGGAGCAGGGAAATCAACATTATTGAAAATATTATCAGGCTTAACTAAGCCAACTACTGGAAACTATAAATACAGAGGATCATTAACGGGTCTTCTTGAAGTTGGAACAGGATTTCATCCTGATCTTTCAGGCTTAGAAAATATATATCTAAGTGCGGCTCTAAATGGTATGCCCAGAAAAATAATAAGAGAAAGAGTTGATCAAATTATTGATTTTTCAGGCATTCCTACAGAATATATCAACCAACCTATTAAACACTACTCAAGTGGCATGAAAGTGCGTTTAGGATTTGCTGTTGCAGCACACCTAGATGCTGATATACTTATTGTTGACGAAGTTCTTGCAGTTGGAGACCTTAGCTTTCAAGAAAAATGTATGCGAAGCATGGAATTGCAGATGCATGAACAAGGAAGAACAGTATTATTTGTCTCTCACAATTTATATACTCTCCAAAAACTTTGTTCTAAAGCCATATTACTCGATAGGAGTAAATTAATTCAAATAGGTAATAGTAAAGATGTTTGTGAAAACTACATTAATAAAACACTTAACAGAACGGATAATGTAGATCTTGAAAAAAGAGAAGATAGAAATGGTTCTGGGAAAATACGGATCAACAAATTAGAGTGGTCACCTCAATTATTACAAACGGGTAAAAAAGCAGTTCTAACAATTGGATATCAAGCCAAAGAAGAATTGGAAGATGTGAATATTAAAATAAGCATCAATGGATCTGATGGGCGCTTTTTAACTCCACTATCTATGCATAGCACTAATTTCAGACCTAAATTAATACCGGAAAATGGTCAGCTGACCGTGAACATCGAGAATATCCCATGGATGAAGGGAAACTACTTTATTGATATCCGAGTTATTGAAAAAGGTATCGTCTGTGACGATCTAAGACTAGCAAGTAAATTTCAAGTTCACGGCGGAAATTATGTTAAGGACGGCGATGAATTCCATTCATCAAAAAATGGGGTCTTCATCCCTCATGTCTGGAGTATTTAATGATGAACTTTTTAATTTTTTTCAAAATTGAGGTTGGTTGGATATTTAAGCCATGATTATAAAGTCTTTTCATATAATCCGAACCTTCAGCGCTTGGTAAAGAATTCGTTATTTCCAAATCCCAATCCTGAGAATTGTATTCTTGTTCTAATAAAAAGTCGTTAAAAATGGGTGAGAAAAAATTCACATCTTCAGTTGTAAACCACCGTCGCCAATTACCATAAGTTTTTGTCCGACTCACATGCATGAAACTTGGACGAATTCCGTGTTTACTCTCTAGAGAAAAACCGAGATAATTTTCTAACCCTATCCATTTTTTGTCTACTAGGTCTTCATAACGAATGATAAACCAACCTTTTTCACGTAAAACATTAATAAAGTCACTTAATGTTTTTAAATTTTGTCGATAATCATTTGACCAACTCTTTAAAAAATTAGAATCTGTGCTTAGTAGAGTATGAAATGGTACACTTCTAGGATCACTCTCTTTACTTTTGGTAAGTTCATAAGCTCTTTTATAGTCCTGTCGATTAGGATTGTGACGATGAAACCATCTATAAAAAAAAGCAGAAATCCATCTATCTCGAGGATCTCTGACCAAAAATATTTTTTTATCGTAATAATTAAATGCTGTTAGAGCTTTATCACCTTCCCATCCTGATTTTTTATTAGCATCTGCATATAAAATCTTAACGAGCATATTGTTAGATTGATCCCAAAATTTACCATCGCTACGATGCAATCGATTGTTTTCATCTTTGGACCTAGGCTCAAAAGACTCAACTAAATTTTCATTACGTCCCATTGCCTCCGCAAGAAGAGAAAAGAGATAAGTTGTACCACTTTTTGGCAATCCATAAATAACTGTTCGCATGGGGACTGAAGGTAATGTAAATTAGGGGTATGCGAAAAGGCAAACCAAAAGTCAGTGTTATTGTGCCCAACTATATGCATTCAGCATATTTAAATATTCGACTGCAAAGCATTAGCCAACAGTCTTTTAAGGATTTCGAAGTTATACTTTTAGATGATGCATCAATTGATGAATCAGAAAAAATATTAATATCATGGGCGAAAAAAAATTCAAAATTTAAGTATTTTCCAAATAAAAAAAACAGCGGAAGCACATTCTCTCAATGGAACAAAGGAGCTAATATTGCAGAAGGAAAATATCTATGGATTGCTGAAAGCGACGACTGGGCAGATCCATTTTTACTAGAAAAATTAGTGTTGCAACTAGATAATAATCCAGATGCTTCAATCGCATTTGGGCAGAGCATGCTGATAAATGAAGCAGGCGAAGAGTTGCACGATTTCAATATCCACTACAATTACATTTTCAAAAAAGATCGTTGGCAAAGAGCATATTTAAACAATGGAGTCAATGAAATTGAAAATTACATGATTCTTCATAATGTAATTCCAAATGCATCAGCAGCTTTGCTTAGAAAAAGCACCTATGATAAAGTTGGAGGAGCCTCAGAAAACTGGAAATTAAATGGCGACTGGATGTTCTATATCAAAATGCTTGAGCATGGAAGCATATGTTATATACCTGATACAATTAATTACTTTCGAGTCCATAACAATACTCAAAGAGTCTTAGCAAATAAAAATGGATCTGTATATCATGAACTATTAACCATAATTGACTACATCGCATCTAATCATAACCCAACAAATAAGTTAAAAAAAAGAGCCTATTCAAATATCGCCTCCTGGTGGGTGCACTCGATATACAGACAATCTTGGGTTAAAGAAAATCGAAATCAAAACATCAAGGTAAATTTTAAATTATTTAAACGATTTATTTTTATTAGACCGATAACTATAGTGCATATTCCATATGAGGGTACTGTTCGCTTAGCTGTACTAATTTTAACTTTTTTAAAGTTAAAAGAACCCATGCGGAAAATTTTACATAAACTATTTCCGAATCATTTCATTCCTCACTCAACATGATTTTTTTAACAAATTTGACTGTTATAATACCGTGTTATCAATGCAAAGAGACTATTCAAAACACTCTTAATTGCATTGAAGATGAAATTAATATAATATGTGTTGATGACTTCTCTAATGACGGAACTCTGGAGGTTTTAATAAATTGGAAAAACAAACTTCCAGATCGAAGAAAAGTTATACGACACAATAAAAACAAAGGATTGGGAGCATCAAGAAATAGAGGTGTTTCAGAAGCCAAAACAGAATGGATTATATTTCTTGACTCTGATGACATATTATCTACTGAATGTTTAAATGACATAAATAAAAAATGGACATCAATAGAAAATAGTTCTGGATGGTGTCACCATCCATACCTAGAGTGGAATGATCTTAACAATAAAGAAAAATTAAGAAAAACGGATAATATAAAAGAGAAGCATCATTTAGTGACAAAACGCATGCCTTTTTCAGCTTCAGGAGGAATATTCCGAAAAGACCTTCTTAATATGATTGGCGGATTTGATACCGATAGAACTCTAGAGGGAACAGAAGATTTAGACCTTTACATGAGACTTCTTAACTTTGGGATTAAACCATTTCAATGGTCGAAAACGCCACACACTAAATACCGGACGAATAGGGGAATGACAAAAAATATTAGAGAACACGGAGCCAAAGTATTAAGAAGAGCAAGAAAATTTCAAGAATCTAGCTGGATATCAAACGCGCAGTTTGATTTAGCAGAAAAAGAAATCTGGCGACAAATAGCCAGAACAGAGCACAAAAGGGGAGACTTTAAAGAAGCAAATGAGTCTTACAAAAAATCAGGAAATAAATTTAGCTCTAGATTACTAAACTTAATCGCCTTTTTTAAAATAAAATTATAAAAGCCGTTAGTGCGCCTCTAACCTGTTTCTCAACTCCATATCAATAGATTCAAGAAATTCTTCAGTATTTAAATAATGATCAGCATGCCGGACATTATTTCCATGAATACAAATTGCCAAATCTTTAGTCATTTTTCCACTTTCAACTACATCAACGCACACAGCCTCCAAGGTTCTTGAAAAATTGACAAGAGAATCGTTTTTATCTAATTTACCACGATGGGCTAAACCTCTAGTCCATGCAAAAATTGATGCAATTGGATTTGTACTTGTAGCTTTTCCTTCCTGATGCTGACGATAGTGTCTAGTAACGGTGCCGTGAGCTGCTTCAGCTTCAAGAGTCTTTCCGTCAGGAGTAACCAATACCGAAGTCATTAAACCAAGAGATCCAAAACCTTGGGCAACTGTATCAGACTGAACGTCACCATCGTAATTTTTACATGCCCATACAAATCCGCCTTCCCATTTAAGAGCTGACGCAACCATATCATCAATTAAACGATGCTCATAGGTTATTCCTGCTTGTTTATAGTCAGATTTAAACTCCCTCTCAAAAACTTCTTGGAATATATCTTTAAATCGGCCATCATATTTTTTTAAGATGGTGTTCTTTGTGCTTAAATATAAAGGCCAACCTTTTTCCAAAGCTAAATTCATGCAGGACCTAGCAAATCCATAAATAGATTCATCTGTATTATACATGCTCATGGCTACGCCACCTCCCTGGAAATTGTAAATGTCAAAGTTTTGCGGTTCACCATTTTCAGGCGTGAATATCATAGTCAACTTTCCTGGCCCCTCGATTACCGTATCAGTAGCTCTGTATTGATCCCCAAATGCGTGACGACCGATAACTATTGGTTTATTCCAAGTGCTGACTAACCGCGGAACATTTGAACATATAATAGGCTCACGAAAAACAGTACCACCTAAAATATTTCGTATTGTACCATTTGGTGACCTCCACATTTGTTTTAAACCAAATTCAATAACACGATCTTCATCAGGGGTTATTGTAGCGCATTTAATCCCTACGTTGTACTTCTTAATTGCTTCCGCTGCATCGATGGTAACTTGATCATCACTTTTGTCTCGATTTACCATACCGAGGTCAAAATATTTAATATTTAGGTCTACGTATGGAAGAATAAGTTTATCTTTTATAAACGCCCAAATAATTCTAGTCATTTCATCACCATCTAATTCGACAATAGGATTTTCTACTTTGATTTTTTTCATAATTACACTATTTTTATCTCTTTTAGACTTTTTTGAAAAGGATGACAAATTTAATCTATATCTAACTGGAATTCCTTTCGGAATTCGTCTAATTCTGGATTTTTCTCCAGCAAAAAATTATATCGTTCTTCTGCGGTGTAAACAATTTTAGCATTACTATCCGACTCTTCAATTTGAATATTCACAATTATAGAATCATTTTTCAATTCCTGTCTAAAAGAATTAACCAATTCATCTCTTACACTTTCTAAGTAGTCAGATTGTACCCTGGTTCCAACAGAAATACGAATATTAAAATCATCTTCTAAAATTGGAGATATTTGCTGCAATAATGCATGTATTACAGGACGATTAGACATCAATTGAGAATTTATTTTCCAGACATCGACTAGATCCGTTTGATTAAAAGAAGTTAACTTTTTTATATTCAAAACATCATTTAGCTTGTTTTTTTCAGCTAAATATTTATCAGTATTTTGAATACTATTTCTTTCTCGAAGAGAAAAAGCTGATTTCTTAATTGGCTTAAACTCTACATTTGAATTTGATGCGCCAACTTTCTGGATTGTATCTCCGGTCATTATTTCATCAGTATTCTTCTTAGCAGATGAAACAGATTGCACTAAAGGTGGATGCATAACTTCAGTGGCAGAGCTAGGGGGTTTTTTCTCCTCCAAAGGTTTCATGGTCTTCTTATGAAGATTTATATCCTCAGGGACTATTTCACTTTTGGCTGGGAGTTTTTTTTTTTTAGCATCAACTTCTGTTAGACCTGCAATTTCAAGCAAGACTACTTCGACAAAAAGTCTGGGACTAGAACTATCTTTGTATTGAATATCGCATCTTGACAATAGTCTCAATGCACGACCTAGAAATATTAAATCCATTTCATTTGACTGAGAGCGATATCGATCTTTAACAGAATCTGGTATCTCCATAAGATCAACTGTAGATGGATGTTTTGCCATTAAAACATCTCGAACATGGTTAGCTAAACCACTCACATAAATATGCAAGTCAAAACCCCTTTCCAAAACCGAATTAACATGAAGAAAAAGAGATGAAACATCTGAATTCTTCAAATCATTTAAAGTCCTGAAATAAATATCTCTATCCAGAATTTGAAGATTCTCTCGAACTAATTCATAAGAAATATTTTGGCCTTGAGAAAAGGCACAAATTCTATCAAAAACTGATAATGAATCGCGCAAGGCTCCATCTGCTTTTTCAGCAATAAGGTGCAACGCTTCCTGCTCTACCTGTAAACCCTCTTCAGAGGCAACAAAATTAAGATGCCGAACAATATCTTCTGTTCTTATTCTTTTAAAATCAAACACTTGACACCGTGACAAAATAGTGGGTAGCACTTTATGCTTTTCGGTTGTGGCTAATATAAATATAGCATGAGCAGGAGGCTCCTCAAGCGTTTTTAAAAAGGCGTTAAAGGCGGCAGTAGAAAGCATGTGAACTTCATCTATGATATACACTTTATACTGACCGAGCTGAGGAGCAAACCTAACTTGATCAATTAATTGTCTAATATCATCGACTTTATTATTTGAAGCGGCATCCAGCTCGAAAATATTTAAATCATAATTCTCATCAGCATCCGTATTTATTTCATTAATTCTCTTCGCCAAAATCCTAGCGCAGGATGTCTTACCAACCCCTTTTGGTCCACAAAAAAGCAAGGCCTGGGCTAAATTCCCAGAAGTGACTTCATGCTCAAGAGTTTCTGTCACGTGAGTTTGACCAACAACTGTATCGAAAGATGTTGGACGATATTTTCTTGCAGATACGATGTAAGGCTTATCCATAGTTCAAATCTAAGGTAGTTACCCTAATTTATTGGCCAAATTTGAAAACTAGCAAAGAAAACAATTTGCAATACAACGATAGATAAAGCAGTATCATTTTTTACTGGATTCACTTTTGAGACCAACAAAAACTGCATCAATCCTGAAGTTAAGACCCACCCAAAAAAGTTCATTAAACCAGCCCCAGATCTAGGAAAAATCCAAAGCCTAAGTTCCGGAGCAACAGGCTCAATTAGAAAATCAATAAAAATCATAATAACTACTGACATAAACCAAATCATAGCTTTATTTCTTTTTCTAAAATACCAAGCAATAACTTGAGCAGCCGCCCATGACAGTACAACCCAATTCAATCCGATCATCCATGGCGTATTTAGTATTTGTGGACCTAAGCCTTCCAAATAGAGATAATCCCCAAAAGGAAAACCGGTATATACTCCTATTATTTCCACAATAAGACCAATAAAGTAAATCAATAAAATTGTCGCTTTTAGTCCCGCAGACTTATTAGAACTCTGATATAACGCCACGAACGACATTAGCAATATTATTGGTGTCAAAATTGAAAATATCTCAAAAAAGCTACTGTGAAACCCCAAAATACCAACAAAATAGAAAATTGATAAAATTGGAATAATAATTTTTTGACTCATAATGACGGTTTTAATAAATGAATATGGCAACCTCTCCTAGATGATATTGGTAATACTACAGCAGAAGATCTTCAGTCCTTACTGTTGCCGCAAAAGTAATTTCCATCATAAGTTTTGTCCAGCATCATTGTTTTTATGAATGCCATCCATTAGGGCAAATATAATTATTTTGATTTCTTACTTGCATAATAATTCATTGTGAACTTTCGGCAAACTATTATTAATAACTTTGTCCTCTTTACAAATCATTTGAAAGAATAGAAATTTCATGTCAAAATTATTTATCGTTTAAATTCAACCTTTTCTGCTAAATAGCAATAAACTTTTGCTACCTTTGCGGCCCTAATTTCATTACTAATGAACCAGTACGAAACCGTTTTCATTTTAAATCCCGTCTTGTCTGAAGATCAGATAAGGGAAGCGGTTGATAAATTCTCAGGCTTCTTAACTACTAACGGAGCCAACATTATCAACGTTGAAAAATGGGGGTTGCGAAAGCTAGCATACCTCATTGACAAGAAGAAAAGTGGGTTTTACAACCTTCTTGAATTCAAAGCACCAACAAATATTATTTCTGCCTTAGAAGTTGAAATGAAGCGCGATGAAAGGGTCTTACGATTCCTCACCGTCGTAATGGACAAGAATGGTGCTGAATACGCAGCCAAACGCCGGGACAAAGTAAAAAACTCTTAATTTTAGATTCGCATTATGAGCACTTTGGAATCAACAGCAGGCAACCAATCAGAGATTCGCTATTTACAGCCAATCGCGATTGATGCGGCAAATAATAAAAAATACTGTCGCTTTAAGAAGTATGGTATTAAACACATCGACCACAAAGACCCTACATATTTAATGAGGTTTGTGAACGAACAAGGTAAAATTTTACCTCGAAGATTAACTGGTACATCCCTAAAGTATCAGCGAAAACTTGCAGTTGCCATCAAGCGTGCGCGACATTTAGGCCTCATGCCTTACGTAGCAGATAATCTTAAATAATTCCCTTCGATATGGAAGTAATTCTCAAAGCAGACGTTGATAACTTAGGTTATAAAGACGATTTGATCACCGTTAAAAATGGATATGGTCGGAATTTTTTAATTCCTCAGGGAAAAGCAGTTTTCGCAACTCCCTCAGCCAAGAAAATGCTTGCTGAAGACATAAGGCAGAAAGCTCACAAAGAGGAAAAGATCATAAAAAATGCTAATTCAACAGCAGAAGGACTTTCTCGAATTGATTTAAAAATATCTGCTAAATCAGGAAAGACAGGAAAACTTTTCGGAGCTGTAACAAATTCTGACATTTCATCTAAACTTGCAGAGATGGGCCATTCAATTGATAAAAAGTTTATTCAAATTTTAGGAGGAACGATTAAAAGCGCTGGTAAGTATTCAGCGAAAATAAGATTACATCGTGAAGTTATCACTGACTTCAATTTTGAGGTTATTGGAAAGGAGAAGTGATCTTCGACTCAATTCTGAATCTAAAAACCCGCAACCTCCGCGGGTTTTTTTAATTTAGAGAAATGAAAAATAATATTTCAAAGTATGATTTATGGCTTGGGATCTCTACCGGTGCAATACTAGCACTTGTTCCAAGTTTCGAGAAATATTCAAAACTAGGAGACCCAAGCCATTGGCCTCTTCAACTAGGATGGAGTCTCTTAGTACTCTTTACAATCTTAAATACTTCGCGCAAAAGCCAACTCAACTTATTTCCAAACCCTTTACTCCTCATTTGGATTTTATTTATTATTTGGTGCGCAATTGGTTATTTCGCAAGCCCTATTACTGCACTTTCAGAATGGAAACTTTCCATTTTTAGGTACTCAGGATATTTTGGATTTCTTTTTTTAGGTGCTAGTTTTCATAAAAAAGGCGAAACCATTAATCCTTTTATTGCTCATAGTATCATTGGGTTTGGGGGAATGATATCGCTACACTATTTAGCTGAATTTATAACGACCAGTAATGGACTTATTGACCCTTACAGTGTCCCTGGACTAATGGGGCATAAAAACTTTACTTCATCTGCCATTGCAATCACTGTACCGATAAGCATACTAATGCTAAAAAAAAATAGAAAGAATAGATTCCTTTACTTAACAATAATTACCATAAGTATAATTTCAATAATACTAACACAGACAAGAAGTATTGCTTTAGCGGGAGCCCTCTCTTTAATTGTTGCAGCAATAGCCGGATGGAGACCTAACAAGAATGTTTGGATCGCAATTACAGGTGTTCTTTGTATTGCAATAGGACTTTTCACTCAACCTGAAATAAAAGATCGCCTGTTAGATCCAACAAATTTGAAGATTAGAACTATTTTCTGGAATCACTCCTTAAAAATGGTTTGTTCTTCACCGATTCAAGGAGTCGGATCGGGTCAATGGAGAGTCGGATTTCCAAAATATGGTCTCCAAGGAACTAACCCAAGTGTTGCAGAAGGCATCACTTCTGAAGTTCGCCCTCACAACGATTTTTTGTGGATCCTTGCTGAAAATGGGTGGATCGGTTTTGGAATATTTTCAACATTTTTTATTTTCCTATGGTTCACCTGGTTCAAAGGAATTACCAAAGAGAGTGACATCGAGCATCAAGTCAAAGGTGCTATCCTTACGATAATAACAGTCTATTCATTATTCGAATTCCCAATTGAACGAATTGCTGTTTATGGTCCATTTATGATTATAGCAGGATCTATAACTAGAAAGGCATCTCAGCAAATCAACTCTATATTGAAAAAACTCCTTTTGGGTGTTTGTTGCACTTCACTTTTAATGCTAATATATTCGAGTACTAATGCAATCAAGGCAGATAGAGATAATCAGATTGTCTTAGAAAATAATTCAAATCAAGATGCTTCCAAAATCATAAGCAGCGCATCTAAAGCAATAAGTTCATGGAATGAGTTAGATCGTTTCGGTAATCCCCTTCTATATTTTGCTGGAATGGGAAGTATGGTCAAGGAAGCAAAAATGTCAAGAAAGCAAAAATTTGGAATTAAAGATTTTAAAAAAGCAGAGATGTATTTTCTTAATGCCTTAAAGATTCACCCTAATCATGTTGTAACCCTCTATCAACTTGGTAACTTGTATACATACAGAGGACAATTTTTTAAAGCGAAAAAGACATATAATTCATTGTTAAAAATCTCGCCCAGGCACCCAGGAGGGCAATTAGCATACTCAATGACTCTGCTTGAATTAAATAAACCTGAAGCTTCGGCAAGAATAATTATATCAGCTTTCCTAAGTCCTGACATATACCTGACTGACAATTATAAAAATACAGTAATCAAAGCTTTGAGGCAATGCCCTGAAAATACATCTCATATTGGCCTTCAAAAAACAATTAAAAACCGAAGCACATTGAATGATCAGCAATTATTTAATCGATTTCAATCATTTAAGATGGGGAAAATAATTGAAAAAAATTAACTTATCTCAAGAACAACTGGGCAATGATCACTTCCAAATTCTTCATTTAAGATATCTGTAGCTTTTATCCTGGGCACTAAACGTTTCGAAATAACATGATAATCCAAGCGCCAACCAATATTTCTAGAACGCGCACCTGACCGCATACTCCACCACGAATACTTGACCTCGGCAGGATGATCGATTCGCCAAGAATCAACAAACCCTTTGTTTAAAAGATAATCCATACCATCTATTTCAATTTGAGTATGACCCGGTGTCCTGTTGTAATTACTTTTAGAATTAGCTAAATCAATTGCCTTGTGAGCTACATTTAAATCACCACAATATATGACGGGCTTTTTATTATCATAATACTCTAATATGTCTGCAATAGTGACATCCCAATCCTGTCTATTTGGGATACGAGAGAGATCACTTTTTGAATTTGGAACGTAGGCAGTACATACATAATATTCCGAAAATTCAGCAACGATAAAACGACCTTCACCATCATGTTCTATATGACCCACTCCTATTCTAGTAGAAATAGGCTTCGATTTTGAAATAAGTGCAGTTCCACTATAACCTTTTTTATCAGCGGAATGAGCAATTACATTATAACCGGAACCTAATAGAACTTCAGCTACTTGATGCTCTGTAGCTTTCGTCTCCTGAAAGCAAACAATATCTGCATCCCATTTGGCCAATTGAGTAATAAGGCCTTTTGATGCGGCTGAACGTATGCCATTTACATTCCAAGAAATAATTTTCATCTGATAAAGATAAATGATCATAAATAAAAATTGTCGAACTTATGCTCACTATTTAAATGAATGAGACTATTTACCTACCCATAGGTAATTTCATTTTTTTCATTTGTGCATCCAAAATAGATAATTAAAGACAAATGATTAAAAATAAAATCGGTATTAGGATAACCCTATTTTCAATTGGACTAGTCATTGGTTCTTGCAGCCCGATTTGGGAAGGAGATTTTCTTTACAGGGGAAATAACAAGGCTAATTTTCCAGAAAATTATCAATTAAAAATATCACTAAGAAAATTCAACACGAAAACCTCCCCTAAAAATGGATATTTCCGAAAGGAAATAAAGTTTAAAAACTCGAAAACCTTGGATTTAATGACCTTTGAATTCCACTCGGGGAAAATGTTAACTATCTCAAAAGAGATGATCACCCCTAAAGGTGTTCCAATTAAATCATGGTGGATTAGAGATACATTGTTTTGCGATGACCCAGCTCTGATTCAAACTAAAAATAAGAACAAGCAAGAAAGACGATTTTATTTCCCATTTGGACTATATCATGAAATAGGGATTGAGTTTTACCCTCTAATAGTTCCAGATTTAAAAAAGCTTAAAACTGGAGAAGTCTTTATTTTACCAATAACAAAAACACCTAATGGAGATATTTTAAACGCGATATATTCCTGCAATGATCGAAATTCGATAAACCGTGTATACTTTTTGGAATACCAAGGAAATAAGAGTATTCTTAGCTTTCAAAAGTTTAGAAATAAATGGGTCTTAAAAAATTCTGAAACAAGCACTAATGGCTCATTTCAAAATAAGATCTTGGAAAGTTTCGAATAGAGTTACATGTTTCTTCGATATTCACCACCAACATCAAACATAGCATCTGTCATTTGACCTAATGAACAAAACTTGGATGCTTCCATTATTGGTTTAAATATATTAGTGTTTTCCAAGGAAGCTTTCTGAATTTCTTTTAGAGCTTGAATTGATTTTTTTTCTGCCGATAAATGAACTCGGTTTACAGTAGCAATTTGATTTTTTTTCTCTTCTTCTGTTGCCCTTATAACCTCCCCAGGTATTAAGGTTGGTGATCCTTCTGAGCTCAAGAATGTATTAACTCCGACAATAGGATATTCACCAGTATGTTTGAGCATTTCGTAATGCATAGACTCTTCTTGAATCTTTCCTCTTTGATACATTGTTTCCATAGCCCCAAGTACTCCTCCTCTATCGGTTATACGATCAAATTCAAGCATGACGGCCTCTTCCACCAATTCTGTCAATTCTTCAATAATGAAAGATCCTTGAAGCGGATTTTCATTTTTTGCTAAACCTAATTCACTATTTATAATTAGTTGAATAGCCATAGCTCGCCTTACACTCTCCTCCGTCGGTGTCGTTATCGCCTCATCATAGGCATTTGTGTGAAGTGAATTACAATTATCGTAAATAGCATACAGAGCCTGTAAGGTTGTTCGAATATCATTGAAACTGATTTCTTGCGCATGCAGAGAGCGTCCAGAAGTTTGAATATGATACTTGAGCATCTGAGCTCTAGCGTTGGCATTATACTTTTTTTTCATTGCTTTCGCCCAAACTCGTCGAGCGACTCGCCCAATCACAGCATACTCAGGATCAATACCATTTGAAAAGAAAAAACTTAGATTTGGACCAAATAAATTTATGTCCATACCCCGACTTAAATAGTACTCAACATAAGTGAAACCATTAGAAAGTGTAAAGGCTAACTGAGTTATAGGATTTGCCCCTGCTTCAGCAATGTGATAACCAGATATCGAAACTGAATAAAAATTTCGAACTTTTTCATGAATGAAATATTCCTGAACATCCCCCATTAGACGTAGCGCGAACTCAGTAGAAAAAATACAAGTATTTTGAGCTTGGTCTTCTTTTAGAATATCCGATTGAACAGTACCTCTAGTTGTATTGAGAGCTTTAGCCTTTATTTCGTTATAAATATTAGACGGAAGAACCTCATCACCAGTTACTCCCAGGAGTAAAAGCCCTAAACCGTCATTTCCCTCAGGCAATTTACCGGAATAAGATGGTGGAACAATTCCAAGAGATTTATATTTTTTATTTTTAAAAAGTTCTACTTTCTCAACCATGTTATTCTCAACTATATAATGTTCACATTGTTGATCAATAGCGGCGTTTAAAAAGAAGCCCAATAACATAGGGGCAGGACCGTTAATCGTCATCGAAACCGATGTTGATGAGTGACACAAATCAAATCCAGAGTACAATTTTTTCGCATCGTCTAAGCAACTCACACTTACACCTGCATTACCTATTTTTCCATATATATCAGGTCGAATATGAGGATCATGACCATAAAGAGTAACGGAGTCAAAAGCAGTAGACAGACGTTTTGCAGGAGTTCCTAAAGACACATAATGAAATCTCTTATTTGTTCTCTCGGGCCCTCCTTCTCCAGCAAACATTCGAGTAGGATCTTCACCTTTACGCTTAAAAGAATAAATTCCTGAGGTATACGGAAACGAACCGGGGACATTCTCCTGTAAAACCCATCTTAAAATGTCACCCCATGATCTATACTTAGGAGTGACAACCTTAGGTATTTTTTGATTCGACAAAGATATTTCGTGAGTCGCTACATTAATATCCTTCCCTCGAACTTGATAAGTATATTCTGAAGCAGTATAACGTTTTCGTAAATCGTCCCAACCCTGTAATGCAAGCCAATTTTTTTGATCGAGTTTCGTCTTTGTAATTGCCTGTGCCTTTTCAATAGTTTTTAACATGGAATTTTCATCATTTAACTCCATTTTCTTAATCTCTTCTATTGATCGACCAAATGAATACAGTGAATCAGCAATATCAGATTGTCCATTTACCCAATCATTATAACCTCTTACGCTTTCAGAAATTTCACTCAAATATCGCGTTCGACTCGCCGGAATTATATAATTTTTTTGACTGTCTGATTCTATCCAATTTGAGCTAAAAGCTAAATCAACTCTCCCTAGCTTATTGACAAGAGTATCCATAATTGCCCGATATAGACGATTAGTTCCAGGATCATTAAACTGAGATGCCATTGTGCCAAAAACAGGCATATCATCTGGCTTCTCTTCCCATCTATTTTGATTACGCTGAACTTGTTTTTTCACATCGCGAAGCGCATCTAAAGCGCCTATTTTATCGAGTTTGTTTAAAGACACCAGATCCGCAAAATCAAGCATATCAATCTTCTCCAATTGAGTTGAGGCTCCGTACTCAGGTGTCATTACATATAATGAAACATCAGAATGCTCAAGAATCTCAGTATCCGATTGGCCTATGCCACTGGTCTCTAAAATTATAAGATCAAAACTTGCAGCTTTTAATATCTGTAACGCTTGAGCTACATGTTTACTAAGTGCTAAGTTACTTTGACGAGTAGCAAGAGATCTCATGTAAACCCTAGGGTCCTTGATTGAATTCATCCTTATTCGATCACCTAAGAGTGCTCCACCACCTTTTCGCTTTGTTGGGTCTACAGAAATAATGCCTATTCTCTTGTCAGGGTGATCTATCAAAAATCGCCTTACTAATTCGTCGACCAAAGAACTCTTTCCAGCGCCTCCTGTTCCGGTGATTCCTAAAACTGGAGAAAAGTCAACATTTTTTATTTTTTCTTCAATTTTTGAGGAGAATTTAGAAAATAACCTAGGGAAATTTTCAGCACAAGAAATTAGCCTACCAATAGATTTCGAATCTGCTTGAAAAACTCCCTCTAAAGCGTTTTCAATTTCTTCTCCAATTGGAAAATCAGAACGCTGAAGCAAATCATTAATCATCCCTTGAAGTCCCATTGAGCGGCCATCATCAGGATGATAAATCTTAGTTACACCATAATTTTCTAATTCTTGAATCTCTACTGGTAAAATTGTCCCGCCGCCGCCTGCAAATATTTTTATATGCTCTCCCCCACGTTCCTTCAACAGATCATACATATACTTAAAGTACTCCATATGACCTCCTTGATAAGATGTCATTGCTATAGCATTTGCATCCTCTTGAATTGCAGTATTTACCACTTCCTCTGCACTTCGATCATGCCCTAAGTGGATGACCTCAGCACCAGTTGACTGAAGAATTCTACGCATGATGTTTATACTAACATCATGACCGTCAAACAGAGAAGCTGCAGTGACGATTCGAATACTATTATTAGGTGTATAGGGTTTTGCTTCAACCATAATTTTTTTGAGCCTTAAAATGCAAATATAAGGGCCGTAACCCACTCTTTTAGGGCTTACCTAAAGAATAGATTTAAGGGGTGGGATGGAAATCATCCTAATTTGAGAATTATGCATCAACATTATTAATCAAAGAGGAATTTATATCTAGAATTGAATATGTATTAAACCAGATTATTTTCATTCCGATTTTTTTTCCCTTTAATATTGCAGAATAAAGAATCACCAACCATTATTGTATACTCAAGTATAGATAAAGTTCGAAGAAGTGCCTTTCTAAAAATTCCAGGCATGGGCTTATGAGATTTAACTTGGTCAGATGTGATTATTTTTGAAAAAAATTCTCTAGACCCATAGATATGATCTTGCGAATTTGAGATTCATAAACGCCATTAGTTATAACATTTAAATTAAATCCTTGATTTTTAAGCTCAACTAAAGTTGATGTAGCATTTAAGAATGATTCATTTCTATGTATTTCCTCATAAAAAGAACTTCTAATTGATTGGCCATAGTTTTTTTTGATTAGTTATTCATCTATAAAAAAAATTCATCCATAAAAAAAAACGTCTCTTATGCAAATGTTTAACTGAATACCCATAATTTTTAATATGCGACCAAAGCTTACCATTGATACTTTTGAATTGGAAATAGGCATCATTGGGATTCAATAATGATAACTCAGGAATAATATTAATGAGTTCATTTAATACTGATTTGACATTTTTATCCTGATCCCCTGTTGTACCGTCTAAATCAAAAAATAGTTTAATCATATTAATTTTTTAATTATCTACAGGAGTAGCCTCGGTAAATCCTATGAGATACAGTTTATCTTTTGCTCGAGTAAAAGATGTGTACATCCACCGAATATACTCTTCATTTGACGGATCATCAGTGTAAGGTCTCTCTACAAAAACTTCTCGCCATTGCCCACCCTGAGCTTTGTGAGCAGTTAATGCGTATCCAAATTTTAATTGTAATGCTTGACCATACGGATGGTTCTTTAAAAAATCAGAACGACTTAACTTACTTAAGCCTAAATTATTGGACTCATTCAATAAATGAGAATTGAGTAACTTTATTTGAGCTTCTGACAACCTAGTAAAAGGAGAACGAAGAGTATCAAGAATAATTTTTGCTTCAAATGGTTCTGCTTCTATATCTCGCCATGATAAAGTTGCATCTGCAAAATGCAGACCATATTTATGTTCTTCGTTGCGCCATGAACGGATCTCCAGTAAATCTCCATTTGCGATAAAACCGGAACTATCATTGTCAGCTAACCATCTATCATTATTTTGAACTACCATGACTAAATCACCGGCATTAAGAACATCTTCGTACCCTAACAACTGTGACCTTATCTGCTCATTATAGGAAATAGCTCTCTTATTAGATCGTGTAATAATTACTGCATCATTTTCAGAATTACAAAAACAGCTTTCTAGAGTCTCATATAATTCTTGAGGGTCCTTGATGAATAAAACCTCTTTATTTGGTTTGAGAGTAGGGAAAAATGATGACTCAGAAAATAGTGCTTGCCTTAATTCAGTGGCACAATGCAAGATTCCGGAATTTTCAGACTGACGCATTACCTTATGCAAGGAAATCCCGCTAGATTTTACTCCATAAGAATGGAGTAAAACTTGTGAATCAAGAGCAGGGCTGTATGACTGACCAATCGGAGGCAGCTGGGCTTGATCCCCAACTAAAATAAGCTTACAATTTTTTCCCGATTTAACAAAATTGAGCAAATCTTTAAGAATTTGACCATTTTCACCTGAATCTGAAATCATCGAAGCCTCATCGATGATGAAGATTAATTTTTGACCTCTGTTCTTTCTAGCTATTCTCTTAAAAATACCATCAGGACTTCGCACTGATACATATAACAATCTATGCAAGGTCCATGCGCGACATCCCCAAGCGCCCTGAAGAACTTTTGCTGCACGACCAGTAGGTGCTCCTAGAACTGAACGCCACCCGTCAGACTCAGCTCCACGTGCAATAGACTGAACTAAAGTTGTTTTCCCTGTCCCCGCATAACCTCTGTGAATAAATACATCTATTTCTAGATTAATATTTTCTTCAGGATGTATAAGATTAGCAAGACTTCGCAGGCCTTTTTCTTGATCTTGAGTAGGCTCCCACGGAAAGGCTTTTCGGAAATTATTATAAAGTGTTTTTGAATTCACAATTAAGTAGCAAGGTAACACGGTAATATTTCATAATTTTGTAGTGAAAAACTTTTACAATGACATCACGTACCATTTTATATTTAAGACTCACTTTAGCAGTAATTACTCTTGTTTTATCATATCGGATTTACAGAATAATAATGGAACCAATTGAATTTGAGTCCATAAAGGAAAAACGTTATGAAAAAATAACAAATCGACTAGAACAACTTAGAGAAGCTCAGCTCATTTTTAAAACGCAATACAATCAATACTCAAATAATTTTGATGATCTAATTTCTTTTCTTCAAAATGCTCAAGTAAGTATAATTGAAAGAAAGGACAGTTCATTTATGAAATATGACAGGGTTTACCAAACCGATATGCTGAAGGACACGATTATCTACAGAATTATTGGTCAAAAGTCAGCTAGAGATAAACTTATTTCAATTAATCCAGAATTATTTGACGATGACTTTATTGTTTCAGAAATGCGTTTCATTCCGTTTGCAAAAGACTCTATTGAGTTTGAAATCGCTACTGGCCATGTAGACAGAAATGGTGTTAGAGTTCAAGTTTTTGAAATAAAAGCCTCAAATAAAGATTTTTTTCATGACATATTTAATGACTATAGATCCCTCATCTTAGGACTTCGAATTGATGCTTTAATTGTAGGGTCACTCACAGAACCAACCCTAAGTGGAAACTGGAAATAATTTTTTCCCTAAATCTTGGGTTTTTTTTCCCCAATTTGAGTCAACTCCAAAAGAGTCAATAGTTATAGCTATTGCCAAACTAGAGGGGATTAACTTACTCATCTGCTCTAAAAATGATGGAAAACCCCTTGGGTCAGTTTTAAACCTGAGTTTTGAAGATTTTGAAATGTGGTATAGCAGTTATGAATCTAAATTCTCAAATTGTTTTCTGTTTGGAGAAGAATGTTTTGCAGCCTGGTATCCTGAATCATGGGTTGGGAATAAAGAAGAGTGGATAAAACCTATTGACCCTGATGGCACAAACTGGAAAAGTCTAATCATCGACGGGGGAATGGAACTTCACTTTCGCTTTCCAGAAGCATTTCCAAAGAATTTGCATTTTAAACCTTTAATGGCTCATAATGCCCAACGTTGGCTAAAGAATGGCAACGATAGCATACGAATTCATAAAAATGGGAAAAGAATGGAGATGGCGGTAATAAAAAATAAATCTATTCAGCTTCATACCATATTTAGTGTTCAATCTAGCAATGATGCTGCATATAATTGCATGCTTCTCTATGACCAATGCAGTCTACCCACCGAACATATTTCCATAATTTGGGAAGGTGAAATGGATGAGTTGGCCTGGGAAAAACTAAGGCCATTTATAAAAAAAATAGACACCTCATCTTCTCATCCATGGTCTGCATTATCAGTCTTAAATAATAGTCACTATTCATGAGAATTATTAGAGGCCGAAATAAAGGTAAAATACTCTCAGCGCCTAAAAATTTACCCGTCCGTCCGACAACAGACATGGCAAAGGAAGGAGTATTCAATATTATCGAAAACTATTTAAACTGGCATTCAACATCTGCAATAGACTTATTCTGCGGAACTGGGAATATTAGTTTTGAAATGGCTAGCAGAGGAGTTAAAGAAGTTATTAGTGTTGATAATCACATCAAATGTATTCAGTATGTAAATAAGATTTCAAAGGAACTAGAATATAAAGAAATCATCACTAGGTTAAGCGATGTACTACAGTTTTTAAAACGAAAAAATCAATCATGGGACTTTATTTTTGCGGACCCCCCTTATGATTTTCAAAATTATAAGCAACTAATAGACTTAGCACTTCTTAGACTAAAAGAAGGTGGTGTTTTCATATTAGAACATGGATCGCACGAAGACTTTTCAGACCATTCAAACTGCTTTGATAATCGGAAGTATGGAAGTGTCAAAATAAGTATTTTTAGTCAAGAATCCAATTAAGCCATTTTCGAATTGCTTTTGAGCGATGACTTAAAAGTTGTTTTTCATGATTCATCATCTGAGAAAAGGTCAAACCATTACCTTCTAATGGCTTAAAAATAGCGTCATAACCAAATCCATTTTCACCTAATTCAACAGTGCTAATGTTGCCATCCACTGAACCATTAAATATTTTAAGACCTTCCTTATTTCGAAAAGCCAAGACGGTACAAAATCTTGCTCTACGATTTTTTTTGACTTTCATATCGTTTAATAATTTTAACCGGTTAGCAGCATCACTCCTCGTTTTACCTGCAAATCTTGCTGAATAAACGCCAGGAGCTCCCAAAAGAGCCTCAACCTCTAACCCGCTATCATCTGAAAGAACTGGTATTCCAGTCTTTTCAAAAACATAATTCGCCTTTTGGATGGCATTTGATTCCAACGTTTTTCCACTTTCCAAAAGCTCTTTAGAAAAACCCAATTCATCAAGAGTTAAAACCTGCCAATATGAAGGCAAAAGTTTTTTTATTTCATTTATTTTATGAACGTTCTGAGTAGCTAAAGTTATTTTCAATGGTGACAAAATTTATTATTAAAAAAGAATTTTATTTCGTTCTTAAATTGTTAACTATTTATAGAAAGCTTTTTAAAACTGATTAAAAAAGCTTTCAAAGCAAGCAGGTTTTCCGAAGGGAAAAACTCAACTAACCATTGAAAAGAATAATCTTTAATCTCGATTGGTCTGCACCGGTTTTTCTCATCGAAACTTAGTCTATACATATCCGATTCAGGAAGAAATAGCATTCCAAGGCCTCTTCTCGAAGCAATTATAGCAGTATTCCAGTGACCATTTGCAAGATTTAAATTCTTAGGGTTGCATTTGAAGCCGTTCTCGAGTAAAATAGTTTTCATTTGGGCATGTACTGTCAGTAAAACCTCACCGGAATTTCGAATTTCAGAAACTGTTACAGTCTCATGTCCCAATAATTCGTGATTTTCAGGAATTAAAATAAAAGAGCTCTCCTTCGATAAAAAATTATCACTATTGTTATCCATATTTTTTAGATACCCAGAAGAAACAATTGCATCTAGATTCAGATCTTGGATATTTTCATCACTGAAAGAAGCATGAATATCTACAATTTCAATATGAACTCCAGGATTAAATTCAACAAAACGAACTAAAGATTCACCTAGCCATGATGGTTGGTCTAGAGAAACCCAACCAATTCTTAGAGAGCCTTTGAGGGGGAGCACGTAGGCCCCAATAATCTTATTTAATTCAATCGTTTCAATTAAAATAGTCTTGATTTGCCCAAGAACTCTTAATCCTATTATTGTCAGCTCCAGAGGCTGAGCTGACCTGTCGATCAAAGTCACACCTAAGGAATCTTCCATCTTCTGAATCTGAGAACTAAGCGTAGGTTGAGAGACTGAACATGCATTAGCAGCACGAGCATAATTTCGGTACTCTTCCAAAGCAACGAAATAAGACATCTGCGTAAAACTTACAGGATAGCCCATCTTTGATATCTTATATATGGCGATAACGATGCGCCAAAACCTGAATAAAATCTTGATAAGCCGAATTCTTTACTCCCCTCAAAATCAAAAATATCCCATCGACCGGAGCCAAATAAAATTAATTCATTGATTAAATAAGTCATTGCGTTACTTTCTCGCCCTTCTTGAGAGATGGCACTAAAAAGCAAGACCATTCGATTTGCAGAAAAAGCCACAAAAGCACCAGCATGAAAACAATTACCTGGACCATAAACGGTCCATACAGCGCCTTTTCCTTTATGAAGAAGATGATACATAGCTTGACGAATAGGACGGTTGAAACCATTAGGGATAGAATAACGCTTTCCTTGATTACGACTAAATTCCTGTAGCAAAATATCTGGAGTGTCATTCTCAAATATACTTAATTCGTGTTTTAATGATGACCTAATATTTCTTTTGGTTTGCTTACTAAATAAGTTATAATTTTTTTCATAATTATCTGTCAGCTCAATCTCATAATTCGGAACCATAGACCAACGCTGAAGTCGAAAATTATTAAAGTGCCACCCATCTTTTTTCATTTTCCAATCTTGAGGACAATGAAGAGAAATATCTACTTTTGTAAAATTTCGAGGTATACTATTTATAACTTGGTAAATAGCATTAGTATCATCTGCTAATTTACCGATAGGCCCCCACTGTTGTATTCCAAAAGGTAAATAGCCTGATTTCAATCCGAATACTTTTCGATATGCAATTGGAAGAGCTATTTCTTTAGCAATAATAGCTCCCCATTGAACACCAATAGAATCAGCATAGCCCTCAGTATCATAAGGAAATAGTTTACTCGAATCATTATATAAGCGAGCCCAAAACTCACTAGTCCAATCGCCTTCAACCCACCTCATGATAAAGTTGATTTTAGATAATCATTAAGCCCTCTAACCCAGTTAGAATATTTAATATTTTCAAGATCAATATTCATTTCAGGTCCGAATAATCGCCAATGAGTAGACAACGTAAGGCCTGCACCATACCGTGCGGCTAAATCTGTCCATTCCTTAAGAAAAGAAGTTATTTCCTCAGAACTCAGGTTAATCAAGTTTTGATCCATAATTGCGACGGGATACCATAACCGATAAGGCAATCCAAATTCATTAAAAGCACCGTCGTCGCCACCCATCCAAACAGGTATTGGAACAGCGACTCCACACCTGTAACCAGGTCGATGTGCATACTCCATACTCCAATCTTCATCAATATTTGCCTCATCTATAGCTAGATAAGAATTTGGGATGCTCATACGCAAATAGTGAAACCTTGAACGTACAATTTTTTGCCCTACAATATTAGCTAATATATCGGCTTCTTTTTTTATCCAAGACTTGTTATTCTCATGCCCCAAATAAGACGGATGAATTCCAATACTAGGAAAATTTTTAAAGAGATTCCTCAAACCTAATTTAACTTGCTCACTATGAATAGTTGGACCCTTATCCCACTCCCCTCTAATTGGGCCTACCCAAGCAAAAAACTGAAATTTAACATCCACATAAGAGTCTCTAAGGGCAATAAAAATATCTGTCGAATCAAATGGATCGATTAAGCTGAAACGAGCTTTAAACCGAGCCCATTTCCCCATTAAAATATCTAATAGAGACCCAAGCTTCTTATGCAGAAAACTGAAACCTTTAAAAGCATACAAGTGATCAACATCAACAACTATTGTAGCAGGAGGAGGATCTCTATCTGCAAGCATAAAATCTGATCTATAATATTG